>Ga0265294_10003164_pt1 | contig 21226 bp, 30 predicted proteins | sample MunlanPumphouse3_FD_192504 | JGI IMG/M metagenome (GOLD analysis project Ga0265294, IMG submission 192504) | Groundwater microbial communities from a municipal landfill in Southern Ontario, Canada - Pumphouse #3 | ecosystem: Environmental > Aquatic > Deep subsurface > Groundwater | place...
CAGGGCTTGCGGCGGGTTGGTCTTGATTCAAGCTTGGTAAGGTTTATATTTTCGGTGGCAAAAGCATTCAATATCCCTGACAAAGCCCCGGGCTGATGCTTGACGGTAAAAATGGCGGAAGTTTTATCTGCCGGAGTTGGATCTGATGCAGTTTTTGAAATTATAAAGAAACGGGTATAGTTTTCCGGATTGTCCTGGATATCTCTGGCCAGTATTTCCATATCGTATATTTCGGCTGCGCTGGAACTGGCGATTGCAGCCCCGTCGATAATTTTTTTATCCTTGATAAGTTTAACACTTCCAGCGGTATCATAGGCAGGTATAAGCTGGCATTTAAGATGCTTGATAAAAGCCTGGCATTGACCAAGCGCCTGGGGATGGGAATATATTTTTTTGATTGTGGAAAGGGTAGCTCCCCGGTTGGCAATAAGGCAGTGGCTTATTTTTAGTTCAAGCTCACCCGACACGGTCAAGGAAGAATCCAGCAGCAGATTATAAGCGGTGTCAATGCTTCCTTCAAGCGAATTCTCTACCGGGATAACACCATAAGATACATCTTCCTCTTCCACTGCCCGAAATACTTCTTCCAGTGATTCCAGCGGTACAACTCTGGCCGTCATACCAAAGATTTTTCTGGTGGCAATGTCGCTAAATGCTCCGGATTCTCCCTGAAAGGCTGCTGATAATCCCTGGACACCCCTGGAAGCCTTGAAAATGAAATTATAAAGGCGGGCAGCATCTGCGGGGTCAACCCCTTCTTCTGTTGCCATCCGTTTAATTCTGGCAATAACCTCCCCTTCTCTTTTCTGGTCATGGATATTTATGCCCTGGCGGCTTTTTACTTCCCCAATTCGCCGGCTCAGGTTCAATCTGCTGCCAAAAAGGCTGATCAGTTGCCGGTCAATTTCATCTATTTGATTGCGTAAATCATCAATGTTCATCTAATTACTCCGGGGATAATTCTGGCTTGAATGGCAAAGTCGGCAAGGGTTATGGCAATCATGGATTCAACTGCTACTACCGCCCGGGGCACTATGCAGGTATCATGTCTGCCTCTGATTTTCAGAATTTCCGGTCTGAAGGTATCCAGATTTATAGAATTCTGGGCAATACCAATGGAAGGGGTGGGTTTGACGGCGACCCTGATGACCAGGGGCATGCCATTGCTTATACCTCCGGTAATACCGCCGGCATTATTGCTGGCGCATACTGCATCCTCATTACCAGGTAGAAAGGGGTCGTTATTCTGCGAACCCTTCAAGCGGGCGGCTTCAAACCCCGAGCCGAATTCAACAGCCTTGACTGCCGGTATGGCGAGAAGGGCCCTGGCCAGGTCGCCATCCAGGTTGTCAAATACCGGTTCTCCAAGCCCCGCCGGAACCCCCAGAGCTATAGCCTCGATAATGCCGCCCAGACTATCGTTAGCTTCTCTTGCCTGGCGGATAACTTCCAGCATGCCGGGAGTGGCATCGGTGTCTGCGCATTGGAGTTCATTTTCCCGGGCGAGGCGGATTGTTTCCGGAGATGCCGGTTTGGCTTTTATCCCTCCCAGTTCAATCGTATGGGCAATAACTTCCATGCCTGAAAGGGCGAGCAGTTTCTTGGCAACCGCACCTGCCATCACAAATCCGGCAGTGATCCTGCCGGAAAATCTTCCTCCACCACGGTGGTCAGAAAAACCACCATATTTTACATACGCTGCGAAGTCTGCATGTCCGGGTCGTGGGGTGGTCAGTTTTTCACCGTATGAATTCGAGTCAATATCCTGGTTCCATACTACCATGGTGATGGGCGAGCCGGTGGTATGCCGTTCGTATATTCCCGAAAGTATTTCGGCACAATCTTGTTCCCGTCGATCCGTGGATCCCGGGGAGCCGGATTTGCGCCTGTCAAGCTCGATCTGTATATCGCTTTTATCCAAAGCCAGCCCTGGAGGACAGCCATCAACCACCACTCCAATAAGGCGGCCATGGCTTTCGCCAAAACTGGTAACAGTAAAATATTTTCCAATTGTATTACCCATACTCGATTTCTATGTTACCTCCCAGTGATTTCATTGTATTAAAGAAAGCCGGGAACGTCTTGGATATGCATTCCGCTCCAGTAATTGTCATTTTTCCGGCTGCCAGCCCAAGCACCGTGAAAGCCATAGCTATACGATGGTCATTAAAGCTGTTAATGACAGCTGAATTCGGCTCCCCTCCGTGTATGGTCAGGATATCCTGCTGTTCCTCGGTCTGGATTCCAACACGGTTAAGGCCTTCGCATACCGCTCGTATCCGGTTTGATTCCTTCAGGCGTGCCCTGGCTATGCCGGTAAGACAGCTCGTACCATCTGCCGTTGCCAGGCATACCGCTACGGTAGGGAGTAAATCAATACACTGGCTCATATCAAATGTGATTGGGTGGATCCTTGACGCGCGCACTGTAATAGAAGTGGAATCGGGGAGAATCGCCACACCCATTTTTTGCAAAATGCTGATCATGGCTTTGTCACCCTGCAGGCTGAGCAGGTTCAAGCCTTCAACCGTTACTTCGCCTGCAAGAGCGCCAGCTGCCAGAAGATAGCTTGCACTTGACCAGTCTCCTTCAATAGACACACTTGCCGGGTGGTATGACTGGGGAGATGTTTTAAACAGGGTGTAATCAGGCGAGGAATTAACCTGTACCCCGAAACTGCGCATAATTTCAATTGTCATTTCTATGTAAGGACGCGAACGTGGCGGTGTGCCCAGCTGGTAGGCAATATCTTCTCCAGTCAGCGGTGCAATCAGCAATAATGCTGAAACAAACTGGGAGCTCAAATCCCCGGTTATATTGTACAGGCCTCCCTGTAATGATCCGCCGCAAATTACAATCCGGTTGTCTCTACAGGTATAACCGGCGCCCATTTTGTTAAGTATTTCCAGCAGTGGCTTGACCGGCCTTTGCTCCAGGCTCGCTCCCATTTCAAGGACGGAATTGCCGGCTATGGTAGCGCAAATTGCTGTCACAAAGCGCAGGGTTGCAGCTGAATCACGGCAATCCAGAGGTTTATTGGATGGGGATAGCCGTCCTCCGTTAATTGACAGACTGCCATCTTCAGTTCGTATCAATGCACCCAGGTTACGAAAGGCTTCAATAGCAGCAAGGGTATCATCTGAATCAAGAGGGTTGGATATCAGGCTTTTGCCGCCGGCAAGTGCAGCAGCAGCCAGCGCCCTGATGGTATAGCTTTTGGATGGGGGGGCAGCCACCCTTCCTGCTATCCGGCTGGCCTCAATGTTACATCGCATGGTTTTCCAGCCTGGCAATTATCTGTCGGGCAGTTTCTTCTGCAGTAAGGGAGGAGCTTTCTATAACTATATCAGCATGTGCTTTGTAAAAAGGTTCACGAAAACTGATCAGCTCCTTTACTTCATCATAGTCGCCAGGATCTCTGAGAACCGGCTTGTTTACCGGCTGTCCCTGCATCCTTGACATGATTTCGTCCGGTTTGACCTCAAGGTAAACCACAATGGCGTGTTCTTTGAGCCTGTCTATGTTTATCTTGTTGAGTACAACGCCGCCACCGCAGGAAATAACCTGGTTAGCGGCGCTGGAAACTTCTTTCACGGCCTCTATTTCCAATTCCCTGAAAGCGGTTTCCCCTCTGGAGGAAAATATTTCTGGAATGGTGCATCCAGCATTGATTTCGATAAGCCGGTCCAGTTCTACCAGCCGCTTGCCGGTTTTTCCGGCCAGTATTCGGGCGACGGTTGTCTTTCCGGAACCCATAAAGCCTATCAATGCAATACTGGTTTTTATCTTTTGCTGGCCGGATATTTTGCGTGATGTCAAAACAGTGCCCTTCTCCTCGAATGCGTTAATGGCTACCTTGCGCATGATTCCGACTGGTGGAGCAAGGCCGGTCCATAGTTCGAATGCCAGTGCGCCCTGCCATACCAGCATTTCCAGCCCGTTTATTGTCTGCGCTCCCAGGAAAGCAGCATCTGCCAGCAGTTTGGTTTGCAGTGGATTGTAGACCAGATCAAATACAATCATTTCTGGCCTTAACAGTTTTTCCGGTACCAGACTCTGATTTTTCGCCGGATGCATTCCTACGCTGGTGGCGTTTACCAGTATATCGGCTGTTTCAAGGCATTTTTCCAGGTTTTGCGGATTGAGTGCTGTAGCCTGGATCGGGTTGTGGCTGAAATCACCCAGCTTGAGGGCAAGCCGGGAAGCTTCCTTCATATGTGCCAGGCGGTTCATAATTATTACACTGGCACCGGTTTTTACCAGGGCATAGCATACTGCCATTGAAGCCCCTCCGGCTCCAAGTACTACTGCTTGTTTGCCCTGGGGGTCTATGTTTTTATCAGTAAGTGCTTTGGTAAAACCGGCCGCATCTGTATTGTATCCTTTTAAAATCCCTCCAGAGTTTACTACTGTATTCACTGCTCCAATTTGTTTGCTTACTTCGTCAAGTTCGTCCAGAAGGGGTATTACGCTGACTTTGTGCGGTATCGTAATATTTAATCCATGAATACCGATTGCCCTTGTACCTTCAACAGCCGCCTGAAGAGAAGCCGGCTTTACCCTGGATGCAACATATATATAATTTAGCCCCTTATCTTTGAATGCCGCATTGTGCATCTCGGGTGAAAGGCTTTGGGCTACCGGATCTCCAAACAGGGCACATATTTTCATTTCTTTTTTCATGGCAGTCTCAGTGACGAGTATATGTTTTTGAGTTCAAAAACAGTTAGCTGCCCTTCAGCAGACTCCTGGCCTTTAGCAGAAGCGGCATAGGTGAAAGGACTGCCGGCAAGTGGCGCCAGAATCCGGGAGATTGTCCCCTTTTCTCCCATGGCGATGGCGATTACTTCTTTACCGGGAAATTTTCGGCTGACCTGGAGTATTCTGATTGTGTCATCAATGTTGTTGGCCATAGTGGCAATTTTGGCAATATCGGCTCCGGCATCGAATTCGTGTTTAACAATGGTTTCCAGTGTTTCCAGGGGAGGAGTCTCGATGTAGTTGTGGTGGGACAAGATGAGTTTGCTTCTCTTTTTAATTATTGATACCAGCCGTTCCAGGTTGGGAGTGTCCAGTTCCAGATCTACCAGAGAAGCCCCGCTGCTCAAAGCTTTCAGAAGCTCTTCTTTACGCCGTGCTTCGCTGGCGTCCCATGTTCCACCCTCAGTTTTGAGACGGCAGGTGGCTATCCACGGTTTGTGTATGAGTGGAAGAATTGAGGTCCAGTCTCCGCCTATCATGTCGATGCGCAGTTCAAACAGGTTGGCGTACTGGGCTGCCTGTTTGATTACGGCAGTATCGGCAGCTGTGATAACAGCGCAAATTTCCGGATTATTCATTTTCTTCCAGCAGTGCCGTTTTTATCATTTCCGGAGTTACTTCCTGGCTTACAAAGCTATTGCCAAGATCTTTTATCAACACGAAATTAACTTGGCCGTTAATAATTTTTTTATCATACCGTATTGCATCAATAACAGCTTCCGGGTTCAGCCCTTCGATTCTTAACGGTAACCCGGCGCGGGATACAAGGTTTTTCAGGCGGGAAAGATCATTACTGCCAAGAATTTCCAGCTTGCGGGCAATTCTGGCCGCGGCAATCATACCAACTGCGATTGCCTGGCCGTGCCGCACAGACAATCCGGTGGCTGATTCGATGCCGTGTCCGATGGTATGGCCAAAATTTAACAGCCGTCTGGATGAGGCGTCTCTTTCGTCGCCTGTTGCTAATTGCCCTTTTATTTTAATTGTCCGAAATATTATTTCTTCGAGCAGTTCTTTTTTTCGGTTAAGTACTGCTTCAATGTTACCCTCCAGCAAGGAAAACAGCTCACCATCGGCGATAGATGCGCTCTTGATTATTTCAGCGATACCGTTGATGTACTCGATTTTCGGCAGGGTGGAGAGCACTGCGGTATCGCTTACAACCAGATGTGCATGGTAGTAAGTCCCAATCTGGTTTTTCAGACCGTCGAAATTGACGCCTGTTTTACCGCCGATACTGGAATCAACCTGGGCAAGAAGGGAGGTTGGTATGTGCAACAGTGGCAACCCGCGCAAGTATGTGGATGCCGTAAAGGCTGCCAAATCTCCAATAACTCCTCCTCCCAGAGCGATAATCTCCGTACCCCGGTCAGCATGCAATTCGGCAAGTTTGCGGTATACAGCGGTGACGCTTTCGAGGTTTTTGCTGTTTTCGCCAGCCGGCAGTGTAATAATTTCGGCAGATATTCCGGCAGTTGCGAGGTTGCCTGCTACCTGTCCGGCATAGAGTGAGCCAACATTGGAATCGGTAATGATGACAGCCGTTTGCATAAGCATGGATTCACCGGCAAACCTGGCGAAATGGTCCAGAACCCCGTTGCCGGTTACTATGCGGCAGCTGCTTGCAACGGGATATTTCAAAACTAATTCATGCATTGGTAATTACGTTTTTTCTTCCCTGAAATCTCTGACAGTCTTGTTAACTTTCTTGCAGCATTCAATAATGAACCTGAGTTCACCTGCAGTAATCATCTGCTGGCCATCACAGCGGGCTTCCTTGGCATTATAGTGCACCTCAATCTCCAGCCCTGATGCGCCTGCACCAATAGCAGCAATGCTCATGGGCACTATCAGGTCTCTCCTGCCGGCTGCATGAGACGGGTCAACCACAGTTGGCAGATAAGTTTCCTTTTGCAGAACCGGTACTGCCTGCAGATCAAGGACGTAGCGTGTATAGCTTTTACCCCGGCCGACCGGTAAAACACCTCGCTCGCACAGAATTATATCCTTATTACCGGAAGCGGCAATATACTCTGCGAATGAGAGAAACTCCTCTATGCTTGCTCCGAAATGGCGTTTGAGCAAGACTGGTTTTCCCGCTCTGGCAACTTTTGTTAGCAGATCCTGGTTATACATATTGCGGGAACCGATTTGCAGGATATCAGCATATTTGGCTACGATTTCAACATGAGATTCGCCGCGTACCTCAGTTATTACCGGCATATCGAACTTGTCCCCGGCTTCGCGAAGCCATTTCAGGGCCTGTTCTGCACCCTCTTCGCTTGACCCCAGCCCCTGAAACGAATGGACCGATGTCCGCGGTTTGAAAACACCGCCTCGCAGAATATCTGCACCTGCACCTTTCACTTCCTCAGCAATCCGCATTAACTGGCCTTTGCTTTCTATTGCGCATGGCCCGGCCATAAAAACCGGTTCACAATTACCTATGGTTACCCCGCCAACTTTTACCGCCCGGCTTTCAGTCTTGCCGTCAAACAGTGTTGAATACTCCCGGTTAATCAGTTTATAAGGCGTCTCGATCAGGCGAACCTCTTTTACACCGGGCAGTGTTTCAAGATGGGTAGCCGAAATCAGGCTTTCATCACCTATGATTCCGATTACGGTACGTATTTCACCTGTAGAGACATCTGCCGCCAGACCGTGGTTTTTAAGATCATTCACTACTCCGCTGATTTCTTCAGTGGTTGCCGCTTTGTTCATTATTATCATGGTTCCTGCCTCCAAAATATTTAGGTAAAAGCCTTTAAAAACAAAAAACCCTCTTCAAGGGAGGGTTTAGCTGTTTGGACAAAAATGGATGCCAGAGACTACAAGCCAGCCCTCCCGAAGGACGGGTTGTAATAAAAGTAGCCCCAAAATGATTTCCTTGTAACATTCATGTGTTTTTAACCTTAGTGTATATAAACCTGTGTGCTGATGCTGAAGCATTCTAACACTGCCTACCCGGCTTGTCAATACAATGCTGGTTATGATATGATTTTGCGGTTTTTAAACGAGCCAATCAAAGCTTTTTAAGCTTGACAGTGATAAATTGATTGTGCTACTCTTATAGGCTGTTGCTTATCACTAAGGCGGTTCGAACAAAGGGCTAACGGTGAGTTAGTCCTTTATAATGCAAAGGATGGGCTTGACTCATCCTTTGGATTTTTCAAGAAAGCCTTGTATTAAGGGGGAAAATTTGCCCACGGTAAATCAATTAGTTAGAAAAGGGCGTGAAAAGGTCACCGAAAAGACCAAAACGCCGGCGCTCCGGTTTACGTTCAACGCATTGAAGAACCGGACAAATAAAGGTCGCAAGGGCTCGCCCCAGAAGCGCGGCGTGTGCGTACAGGTAAAAACTACAACTCCGAAGAAGCCTAACTCGGCTTTACGTAAAATTGCCAGGGTGCGCTTGTCAAACGGGATTGAGGTGACTGCCTACATACCCGGGGAAGGCCATAACCTGCAGGAGCACTCGGTTGTTTTGATCAGGGGTGGCCGCGTGCCGGATCTTCCCGGTGTACGGTACCATATTGTTCGCGGGGCACTTGATGCCAGCGGCGTCAACAACCGTAAACAGGGGCGCAGTAAATATGGCGCCAAACGACCAAAGAAGGCTGCATAAGGCGGGAGAAGATAAATGCCAAGAAGAGCTCAAATTAAAAAGCGCGAACTGCTTCCGGATGCCAAATATGGCAGTCTGTTGATAGGTTTGCTGGTGAACAAGATAATGTATGGCGGCAAGAAGAGCGTAGCCGAAAAAATTGTTTACGGGGCAATGGATATCATTGAAGAAAAGGAAGGCAAAGAGCCGCTTTCGGTGCTCGAGACGGCTTTTAATAATGTTACTCCCCTGGTTGAAGTAAGGCCCAGACGGGTAGGTGGGGCCACTTACCAGGTACCAGTTGAAGTGCGGCAGGGGAGAAACACTTCGCTTGCGATGCGCTGGATACTGAAAGCAAGCCGTTCCCGGAGCGGCCACTCAATGGCAGAAAAACTGGCGTCCGAGCTTATGGATGCTTACAAGAGCCAGGGAGCAGCAATTAAAAAGCGGGAGGAAACCCATAAAATGGCGGAAGCCAACCGGGCTTTTGCGCATTATCGCTGGTAGGCATGCCTGTTCAAACAGGCGGTGGAACGATCCAACGTGGTTTAAGCATACTGAACTAAGAATTTAAAATAACAGTTTCCGAGTTAAAGAAAAATGTCCAGAAGTTACCCTCTAGAAAAAATACGCAACATTGGCATCATCGCCCATATAGATGCCGGTAAAACAACAGTTACCGAGCGTATACTGTTCCATACCGGCCGTACCTATAAGCTCGGGCAGGTCGATGAGGGTACCACTGTCATGGACTGGATGGATCTTGAAAAGCAGCGTGGCATTACAATTGTTTCGGCAGCTACCACCTGCTACTGGCATGATTGCCGCATTAATATTATTGATACCCCCGGCCATGTTGATTTCACCGCCGAAGTAGAGCGCAGCTTACGCGTTCTTGACGGCGGTGTTGTGGTATTTGACGCTGTTAATGGCGTGGAAGCCCAGTCTGAGACGGTCTGGAGGCAGGCAGACAAATACGACGTTCCCCGGATATGTTTTATCAATAAAATGGACAGGACCGGGGCTAATTTTGAACGCTGTATTAAAATGATACGCGAGCGTTTGAATGCCAAGCCTCTGGCTATACAGTGTCCGATTGGCAAGGAGGACACTTTCCTTGGCGTTGTTGATCTGGTGGAAAACCAGGCTTTCACTATGGACGGGCAAAAGGAAGGGAAGCTTACCCCGTGTGAAATCCCTTCGGTTGAAAAGGAACGTGTAGAGAAATTCCGCCAGCTGCTTATAGATACTCTGGCAGAAATTGATGATGATATAATGAACGCCTATATTGATGGGCAGGAGATTACCCCGGACAAGATTAAAACTGCCGTCAGGCGGGGCACTCTTTCAAACAAGGTTATCCCGGTTATGTGTGGCAGTGCTCTTAAACACAAGGGTGTAACCCTGCTTCTTGATGCTGTTGTTGCATATCTTCCCTCACCGCTGGATATGCCGCCGGTGGCAGCCATCGATATCAACTCCGGTGAAGAAGTAATAAGGCCAGTGGACGATGAAGCACCGTTTTCTGCCCTCGCCTTTAAAGTTGTTGCCGATCCTTTCATCGGCAGGTTAGTGTATCTCAGAGTATATTCAGGCAAACTGAAAGAAGGCTCTCAGGTTTATAACGCTACCAAGCAAAACCGGGAGCGGATTGGCCGGCTGGTCCTGATGAACGCGAACCGCTATGAAGAACTGGAAGAGGCTGACACAGGTGCCATTATTGCCACTATGGGGTTGAAGAATACTTTTACCGGCGATACCCTTTGCACTATGACGCAGCCAATCTTGCTTGAATCCATCAAGTTTCCGGAACCGGTTATTTCGGTGGCAATCGAACCCAAAAGCCGTGCTGATCAGGATAAAATGGGTCAGGCTTTGCAGAAGCTGGCTGAAGAGGATCCGACTTTCCGGGTTTCTTATAATAACGATACCGGGCAAACAGTCATATCCGGGATGGGGGAGCTCCATCTGGATGTTATTGTCAGCCGGATGATGAGTGAATATAAAGTCAGTGCCCAGGTAGGTAACCCCCGGGTTGCCTTCAAGGAAGCGCTGAAGCGCAGTGTAAAAGCTGAAGGAAAATTTGTACGCCAATCCGGAGGCCACGGGCAATATGGTCATGTACGGGTTGAGTACGAGCCACTCGAGCGAAATGCCGGATATGTTTTTGAAGACAAAATTAAAGGCGGGTCGATTCCGCGAGCTTTTGTTGTTGCAGCCGGCAACGGGATTAAAGAAGCATCCGTAACCGGTGGGTTGAAGGGCTATCCGGTGGTGGACTTCAAAGCCACTGTATATGATGGCAGCTACCATGATGTAGATTCTTCTGAAATGGCATATAAAATGGCTGGATCACTCTCCTTTAAAGACGCACTTGCCCACGCCGGAACAGTGGTGCTTGAGCCCATCATGAAAATAGAAATCACCAGCCCGGAAGCATTTCTTGGTGATATTATTGGCGATGTCAACTCGCGCCGCGGTCAGATTCAGGGGATTGACAGCGGTGGTGATACTGTTACCGTAAAAGGGTTGATCCCCCTTGCGGAGACTTTCGGATATGCCACGGTTTTAAGATCTATTACCCAGGGACGTGCTAACTACGCCCTTGAATTTTTCGAATACCAGGAAGTACCTGAGTCAGTGCTGGCTCAGTTAAAGTAGGCAAAATCAGGATAGGATATGGCTAAACAGAAAATAAGAATTAAACTCAAGGCTTTTGACCACAAGGTATTAGATCAGGCTGCCCAGCAAATAGTTGGTGCCCTGGAACGCACCGGTGCAACGGTTGTAGGGCCGATACCTTTACCGACCCGAATAAACCGTTATACTGTTACGCGTTCGCCGTTTATCGACAAGGACTCCCAGGAGCACTTCGAGATACGGACGCACAAGCGTTTGATTGATATTATGGAAACTACTTCCAAAACAGTTGACTCTTTGACGGAGCTTAATTTGCCGGCAGGGGTCAGCATAGATATTAAGATTTAAGGGTTAAAAAATGTTAACAGGTATTTTAGGAAAAAAGCTGGGGATGACCCAGGTCTTTAATGAAAAAGGAAAGGCCGAAGCAGTCACTGTTATAGAGGCTGGTCCCTGCAAGGTTATACAGGTCAAAACCGACGAAAGGGATGGGTACAAGGCCGCACAACTGGGATTTGGCCAGGCGAAACGTGTTACCAAAGCGGTTCAGGGGCATTCCAAAGACATGGAAAAACCGGCTTGCCTGAAGGAAATACGCCTGGACAGTATCGATGGAGTTACCCAGGGAGATACCGTTGATGTTAGCATGTTTGCTCCCGGTGATAAGGTTAATGTTACCGGCATTTCCAAAGGCAGAGGGTTTGCAGGGGTGGTAAAACGCCATGGTTTCAGCGGTGGTCCCAAAACGCATGGCCAGTCAGACCGCTTGCGAGCCCCGGGTTCAATTGGTTCGGGCACTACACCCGGACGAGTATTAAAAGGAAAGAAAATGGCCGGCCACATGGGGGTTGAGCAGGTTACAGTGCGCAATCTCGAGGTTATCCAAGCCGATGCCGAGCGAAACATCCTCATTATCAGAGGAGCCATTCCAGGAATGACAAAAGGCATAATTGTGGTCAAGAAGGCAAACAGGAGTAATTAAGGTGCAACTTCCGCTTTACAATATGGCAGGGGAAATACAGGGCAATATTGAGCTTGACGATACGGTATTCGGTGTCATGTTCAATGAAGCCGTTGTTCACCAGGCTCTGGTGCGCCAGCAGGCAAATTCCAGACAGGGAACGGCTTCAACCAAAACCAGAGGGGAGGTTGCCGGAAGTACCCGGAAGCTGTTCAGGCAGAAGCATACCGGCAATGCCCGGGCGGGATCTATCAAATCACCATTGCGCAAGGGTGGGGGGATTACATTCGGTCCGAAGCCGAGGAACTACCGCCAGGCGATGCCAAAAGCAATGCGTCAGCTGGCAATACGGTGCGTCCTTTCTACCAAAGCCAGTGACCAGCAATTGGTAGTTCTGGACGAATTGAAGTTCGAAGCACCCAAAACGCGGGATATGGCTGAGGTGATTAAGGCGCTGGGCATTGAAGGTACGGCACTGGTGGCGATAGAACAACCTGATACCAATGTAATCAAATCTGCCCGAAACATTCCGAGCATAAAAACTATCCAGGCTCGCCAGCTTAATGTCGGGGATATTTTGAAATACAGAAAACTTCTTATTACCGAATCTGCGCTGCGCCAGGTGGAAAACCTTTGGGGCAGGGCAAGTGCGAATGGAGAGGCGAAAGAATAAAATGAACCTCCATCAAGTATTAAAGAAACCATTGATTACCGAAAAGGGCACCATTCTCCAACAGGATGGGAAGTATTGTTTTGTGGTTGCCGACAAAGCCAGTAAATGGGAAATTAAAAGAGCAGTAGAAATGGCTTTTAGTGTGGAAGTAACCAGTGTAAATGTGATGAACGTACAAGGAAAGCAGCGTCGCATGGGAAGAAACATTTTTCATGAATCGCCATGGAAAAAGGCTGTGGTGTCACTGAAAGAAGGCCAGAGCATTCAGCTGTTTGAGGGCGTTTAAGTAAGGAGAGCTTGAAAGACCATGACACTTAAAGTATACAAGCCAACATCTCCCGGAAGACGGGGATTTATTGGCCTAAGTTATGAAGAAATTACCAAAGACAAGCCTGAAAAAGCTTTATTAAAGGCTAACAAGAAGCAAGCTGGGCGTAACAACCAGGGCAGGCTTACCGTTCGGCATCGTGGTGGTGGATCAAAAAGAATGGTACGCGTGATTGATTTCAAACGGGATAAGATCGGAGTGCCCGGCAGGGTAGTTGCTATTGAGTATGATCCCAATCGCTCAGCGCGGCTTGCTCTTGTCTTTTATGCCGACGGAGATAAAAGATATATATTGGCACCCAATGGTTTGGGGGTTGGTGAAAATATCAAATCCGGCGCTGATGCCGAATATAAAACCGGCAACAGTATGGCAATGGGAGATATGCCTAACGGCACCCAGGTCCACAATATCGAATTAACCCCTGGCCGGGGCGGACAAATGGTAAGGAGCGCTGGAGCTTCAGCCCAGATAATGGGAAAAGAAGGCGATTATGTATTCTTGCGGCTGCCATCCGGCGAAATGCGCAAGGTAAAAGCCAATTGTATGGCCACTATTGGCCAGGTTGGCAACATTGATCATCAGAATGTTAAACTGGGAAAAGCCGGCCGCAAAAGGTGGATGGGAATACGTCCATCTGTAAGAGGCTCGGCGATGAACCCGAGTGATCATCCACATGGAGGCGGTGAAGGAAGGTCGCCGGTTGGAATGCCCGGGCCGAAAACCCCCTGGGGCAAACCGGCTTTGGGTTATAAGACTCGCAAGAACAAATCGTCGGATAAGCTTATAGTCAAGCGGAGAGGTAAGTAATTCAATGTCAAGGTCAATTAAAAAAGGTCCGGCAGTTGATGCTAAACTCATGAAAAAGGTTGATGCTATCAGCCGCTCCAAGGAACGGGTTGTAATAAAAACCTGGGCAAGATGGTCGACAATTGTGCCGGAGATGGTAGGCCTCACCGTTGGAGTGCATGACGGGCGCAGGCATGTGCCGATTTTCATAACCGAAAACATGGTCGGCCACCGGCTGGGCGAGTTTGCTCCTACAAGAACCTTCCGCGGCCATGTACCCAAATCAGAAAAAGGTAAGAAGTAATCAGGTTAATATAATATGAGAGTAAAAGCTGTTGTTAAGGATACCGGTGTTTCGGTTCGGAAAATCAGGCCGCTGATTAATAATGTCAGGGGCATGAGAGCCGGCCAGGCTGTGGATGTGCTTGGTTTTGCGCCAACGCCACACGCCAGAGTGGTTGCCATGGTGATTCGGTCAGCGATGGCAAATGCAGAGCATAATTACCAGATGGAACCGGCAGATTTGAAAATTGTAGCCATTTACGCCGATGAGGCGAGGATGAATAAACGCTTTAAAGCAAAATCACGCGGCAGGGCTGGCGCTATTTTGAAGCGCTCCAGTCATATTACAGTTGTTGTGAGTGAGCAGGAGGCTTAATGGGACGCAAAGTTCACCCAGTTGGGTTCAGGCTTGGAATTGTTCGTGACTGGCAATCCAAATGGCATACCGATAAGCATTACGTTGAATATCTTCGCGAAGATATGGAAATACGTAAAGCAATTAACACCCGGTATAGCGATGCTGGAGTATCACTTATCGAAATCGAAAGGCCGGCCAACAAGATTATCATTACCATCCATACTGCGAGGCCGGGGATTGTTATAGGCCGGGGTGGACAGAGGGTTGATGAAACACGCCGGTCTCTGGAAGAGCTGGTTGGCAAAAAACTCCAGCTGAATGTGCAGGAGATACGCCAGCCTGAGCTTGACGCTTACCTGGTCGCCAGGTCACTCGCCGAACAGATTGAGCGCAGGGTTGCCTACCGGCGTGCTATGAAGCAGGCTTTGTTCAGAAGTATGCAGGCTGGGGCCCAGGGTATTAAGGTCAACTGTGCCGGGCGTTTGGGTGGAGTCGAAATAGCACGAAGCCAGGTGATGCATCAGGGAAGGGTTCCTTTGCATACTATAAGAGCTGATGTAGATTACGGCTTTACCGAAGCCCATACTCTAATGGGGAGAATTGGCATTAAGGTCTGGTTGTATCGTGGCGATGTGTTGCCTGAGCAGGAAGAAGAAGCTGTTGAGATGTCCGCTCCTGCGCCGGTTGAACCTGCGCCGGTTGCAGTGATCGATGAAGAAATAAAGCCAGCAAAAGAAGCCAGGGAAGCGCCGGCTTCAATCGAAAAAGAAAAGCAGGCGGTTACCGGCCGTAAAGCTAAAGCCGTAACTGAAGATAGTAGTACCAAAGAGGCAGTTGTTGCTGAAGAAGAAGCACCGAAGACCAGGCGAAAGGCAAAAGTGAAGGAAACCGAGATTCAGGCTGAAGCCGGTGTCGAGACTGTAAAAAGTAAAGCCACCAAGGCGTCTCCGGCAACCAAATCAACTGCCCGGGCCAAGAAGGAAGCTGAACCGGAAAAGGCATCCGTTGAAAGCGAAGAAAAGCCCAAGACAGCTTCTGTGAAAAAGAAAAAGGCTAAGACAGTAGAGGAAGAGCAAGATGCTTCAACCGAAGAGAGTTAAATATCGAAAATCACACAAAGGGCACCGGAGAGGTATGGCCCATGCCGGTGCCAATATGGAACATGGTGAGTATGCGCTCCAGGCTACCAGTTCAGCATGGGTTACAGCCAGGCAGATTGAGTCTGCCCGGCGGGCAATAGTTCACTATGTCAAGCGTGGTGGTAAAATATGGATCCGTATTTTTCCGGACAAGCCGGTAACCAAAAAGCCGGCTGAAACCCGTATGGGATCCGGAAAAGGGCCCATGGACCACTGGGTAGCAGCGGTTAAGAGAGGGCGAATATTATTTGAAATCAGCGGGGTGTCTTTCGAGCAGGCCAAGGAAGCAATGCGTCTGGCCAGCCACAAACTTCCGCTGGGTACCCAGTTCATTACGCGCTCTCAGGAAACTGTGGAGGAGGTAGCGGCAGATGAAAACTAATATTCGCGAGTTGGCCGATGGGGAACTGTTGAAACGGCTTGAAGAAGCCCAGAAAGAACTGCTTGATTTACGGTTCAAGGCAGCTACCCGGCAGTTGAAAAGCCCCAAAGATATAAGCAAGATTAAAAAGGAGATAGCCCGGCTGAGGACAATTAAAAGGCAGAGAGAGCTGGGGGTATAGAGATATTATGGAAGCCAGACGAAAGACCAGGATAGGGTTTGTTATCAGCCGCAAGATGGATAAAACGGCTATTGTCGGAGTAGAAGTATTAAAACGCCATCCGCTTTACCGGAAAACCTTTCGGAGGATGACCAAATATAAGGTGCATGATGAGAACAATGAGTGCCAGCCGGGTGATAAAGTGAAAATCGAAGAAACCCGCCCTCTTTCCAGAGAAAAGCGCTGGCGTCTTTTGGAAATTATTACACGCAAGGAAATAGTTGAACTCAAGGAAGAAGAACTTATACCCGAGGTTAAAGAGGCAGAATAAATGATACAGCCACAGACTCGCTTAAAAGTAGCAGATAACACCGGTGCCAGGCAAATCATGTGCATTAATGTACCCGGGGGTTCCGGCAAAAGATGCGCACGTGTAGGTGATATAATAGTAGCTTCGGTAAAAAAGGCGATTCCTGATTCCTCTGTAAAAAAAGGAGAGGTTGTCCGGGCGGTTGTTGTGCGCGTATCGGAACCATACAAGCGTTATGACGGATCATATATCAGATTCGATGAAAATGCGGCGGTAATTCTTACCGATAAAAATAACCCCAAGGGGACACGCATATTTGGGCCGGTAGCACGGGAATTGCGCGATAAAGACTATACCAAGATTCTGTCTCTGGCTCCAGAGGTGATTTAGTAATTATGAAAATAAAAAAGAACGATACAGTACTGGTTATTGTCGGCAAAGATAAAGGAAAAAAGGGCAAAGTGCGCCAGGTAGTAACGGAAGACGGACAATTGCTTGTTGATGGAATCAACATGATCAAAAAGCACGCTCGTCCTACCAAGCAAGCCCGCCAGGCAGGTATTATAGAGAGGGAGTCACCGCTGGATATTTCGAATGTGATGTATCTGTGTGACAAGTGCCATAAACCGGTACGCCTGGGTTATCGCAAGCTGGATGACGGCAAAAAGGTCCGTTACTGCAAATCGTGCAAAGAGGTTGTTGATTAAATGTTGGCTCTCAAGGAGAAATACGAAAAAGAAGCGGTGCCGGGTTTGATGAAGGAATTCGGTTATCACAATGTCATGCAGGTACCGCGGTTGGTAAAGATTGTAATCAATATCGGTGTAGGTGAGGCTATACAAAACGCCAAGGCTCTCGAGGGTGCTGAAAGTGACCTTACCGCAATTAGCGGTCAGCATCCGGTAACCACCCGTTCCAAGCGGTCCATTTCAGCCTTCAAGCTGAGAGAAGGGATGCCGGTTGGCTTGAAGGTGACTTTACGCGGGCGCAGGATGCACGAGTTCCTGGGCAAGGTAATCAATGTGGTTTTGCCCCGAATCAGGGATTTTCACGGGGTGAGTGCCGACGCTTTTGATGGCCAGGGCAACTACACGCTCGGTTTTAAGGAACAGGTTATGTTTCCCGAGATAGAATTTGATAAAGTAGATAAACTGAGGGGGCTCGAGGTAAGCATAGTTACCACTGCCGGTACGGATGAAGAAGCCAGGAAACTTCTGGAACTTCTGGGCATGCCCTTTACCAGGAATTAAGGAGATATTATGGCAAAGAAATCAATGATAATAAAGGCTAAAAGGCCTCCCAAATTTAAAGCCCGCGGGTATTCCCGCTGCATGAAATGCGGCCGGCCCAGAGCTTACATAAGGGACTTCGGCCTCTGCCGTATCTGTTTCAGGGAAATGGCTTTAAAGGGATTGATTCCTGGCGTAACGAAAGCAAGCTGGTAACGGGGAGAGAAATACATGACAGTATCTGATCCAATAAGTGATATGCTAACCCGCATACGAAATGCGGTTATGGTACAGCATGAAGCCGTGGCTATACCGGCTTCTGTGATGAAGATTGCCATTGCCAAAATTCTCAAAGACGAAGGCTTTATTGCCGATTATGAAGTCGAAGGGGAGAAAACCAGGAAGCGTATTAACATAAAACTCAAATATGACGATGTTAGGCGCCCATTTATCAACGGATTGAAAAGAGTCAGTAAACCAGGATTAAGAGTTTACGTACCTTCAACTCAAATCCCCCGGGTTTATGGAGGGGCAGGAATAGCTGTTGTCTCCACCTCGAGGGGTGTGATGACCGGCCGTGAAGCTTACCGAAAGAGAATTGGCGGCGAATTACTCGGATTTATCTGGTAGAAATATTGAGGTCTAAGAATGTCTAGAATTGGAAGAATGCCGATAACCGTACCCCAGGGGGTATCGGTGGAAATTAAAGAAAACGATATAAAAGTCAAAGGCCCGAAGGGAGAATTATCCCGTAAGGTTAATCCTGCGATGGAAATCAAACTGGAGGATGGAATACTGAACGTAAGCCGTCCCAGTGATGCGCGAGAGCACAGGGCTCAACACGGATTGACCAGGGCGCTTATTGCCAACATGGTGGAAGGTGTTTCCAAAGGATTTGAGAAAAATCTTGAAATTGTCGGGGTTGGATACCGGGCGGAAAAGGTTGGGGAAAAACTGGTTTTGAAGCTTGGTTATTCCCATACAGTTGATTTTGACCCCGAACCGGGAATCAGCTTTGAGCTGGAAAACCCGAATAAAATCAAGGTAATCGGGATTGACAAGGAAAAGGTTGGCAAGGTGGCTGCTGAAATCAAGAAGTCCCGCCTCCCGGATGCTTACAAGGGAAAGGGAGTGCGCTATGCCGGTGAAAAGGTGCGCATAAAGCCGGGCAAGGCTGGAAAAGCAGTAGGGGGTAAAAAATAATGGCCAAGGTTAATTCCCGCGCCGCCAGGCTCATACGGCATGCGCGTGTTCGTAATAAGGTCAGGGGGACTGGTGAAAGGCCCAGGCTGGCAGTATTTCGCAGCCTGAACCATATATATGTCCAGGTGATTGATGATTCGCAAGGACACACCCTTGCCGCTGCTTCCACGCTGGACGCAGCAATAAAGGAAAGGCTTGAAAATAAAAACAAGAGTTCACATGCTGAAATGGTAGGCGAATTGATTGCTCAGAAGGCACGTGAAAAGGGAATCACCCAGGTTGTTTTTGACCGTGGTGGTTATAAATATCACGGCCGGGTAAAATCACTGGCAGATGCCGCCCGAAAAGCGGGACTTGAGTTCTAAGGGAGCGTGGAGTGAGTAAAAAAGAAGTGCGAATGGCAAAAATCAACCCGGATGAGCTGGTGCTTAACGAAAAACTGATTGCCCTCAACCGGGTTTCCAAGGTGGTCAAGGGTGGTAAGCGCATGCGTTTCAACGCTTTGGTTGTGGTGGGAGATGGCGCAGGGCATGTTGGAATCGGGCTGGCTAAATCGAACGAAGTTCCTTCGGCGATTGCCAAAGCCGGAGCTTATGCCCGAAAGAATATTGTAAAAGTGCCATTAAAAGGAAACACTATACCCAGTGAAGCCACCGTCAAGCTTGGAGCAAGCGTTGTATTTTTGAAGCCGGCTTCTGCCGGTACCGGTATTATCGCCGGCGGTGCAGTCAGAGCGGTGGTTGAAGCCGCCGGAGTGAAGGATGTTCTGAGCAAATCGCTGGGGAGTTCCAACCCCATCAATGTTGCCAAGGCAACCGTTTATGCTCTCAGTCAGCTGAAGGACCCGAAGGCAGAAATTGCCCGCCGCAAAGGGATCCGCCTGGAGACGGAGGAACCGCTTAATGGCTAAGTTGCGTATTACATGTATTCACAGTCCTATCGGGTACCCGGAAGACCAGCGTTTGACATTGAAATCAATGGGTTTGAAAAAACTCCACCAGAGTGTGGTGAAGGAAGATTCCCAGTCTCTGCGAGGAATGATAATTAAAGTAAGACATTTAGTAACAATAGAGGAGGCGAGCCAGTGAAACTGCACGAACTAGCACCGGCTCCCGGTTCAAAGAAAAACAGAAAGCGTGTTGGGCGCGGTAATGCCAGTGGACATGGTACTTACTCTTGCCGTGGCATGAAAGGTCAAAAAGCACGAGCAGGATGCAATATCCGGCCGGGTTTCGAAGGCGGACAGCTGCCGATTATAAAGCGCTTGCCGCGCAAGCGTGGTTTTACAAACATTTTCAAGACGCAATTCAGTCTTGTAAACATTGAAGATCTGGTTGTTTTCGGTTCTGATAGCGAGGTAAGTCTCGAAAAACTGCTGGAAGCAGGCCTTGTAAAGACGCTGGCAAAGCCGGTAAAGGTTCTTGCCCGCGGTGACCTGGACAGGCCGCTTAAAATTAGTGCTAACCAGTTTTCCGGTGCTGCAAAAGCTAAAATAGAGGCTGCCGGTGGCAGTATAGAGGAGGTCCCCTTTGGCTCAGGTGCAGTCCAGGCCTAGATTACTCCAGGCTATGATCGATGCATTCAGCCTGCCGGATTTACGGCGCAGGCTGCTCGTCGTATTGGGGGCGCTGGTAGTATTTCGCCTGATAGCACATATCCCTGTTCCGGGAGTGAACGCAGAGGTTCTCAGCGAGTTTTTCCGCTCGAATGCTCTGCTTGGAATGTTTGATTTGTTCAGCGGAGGCGCTATGAGGAATTTCAGCGTAGCCGCTATGGGTGTGTACCCTTATATTACTTCAACCATCGTGATGCAGCTTATGACTCCGGTTATTCCAAAATTGCAGGCTCTTGCCCAGGAAGGGGAAGCCGGGCGCAACAAGATTAACCTGTATACTCATTTGCTTACCGTTCCGCTGGCGGCATTTGCCGGCTACGGGCAGTTGGCATTACTGCAGGCAAATGGAGCAGTAGCATCAACCGATGGAATTACTACAGCTTCAATAATCATTGCCATGGTTGCCGGTACTCTCTTTTTAGTATGGCTGGGTGAACAAATCACCCAGTATGGTATTGGTAACGGTATTTCCATTATTATATTTGCCGGAATCATATCCGGTATTCCCGGCATGGTTGGTGAAGGAATACTTGCCGGAGAGCAAGGACAGGTACTGGGGCTTGTTGCGTTTGTCGTTATCGTTCTGGCAACTACAGCGCTGATTGTGCTCTTCACCGAAGCCCACCGCCGAATACCGGTTCAGTATGCAAAAAGCGTAATCAAGGGCGGCAGGATGTACCGCCAGTCCGGTTCTACCTATATACCTTTGAGGGTTAACACCGCTGGTATGATTCCGCTTATTTTTGCGATGGCATTCGTGATGTTCCCCAGTGTTATAGCAAGTTATTTTGCCAA
>Ga0265294_10003165_pt1 | contig 21225 bp, 20 predicted proteins | sample MunlanPumphouse3_FD_192504 | JGI IMG/M metagenome (GOLD analysis project Ga0265294, IMG submission 192504) | Groundwater microbial communities from a municipal landfill in Southern Ontario, Canada - Pumphouse #3 | ecosystem: Environmental > Aquatic > Deep subsurface > Groundwater | place...
AGGATTAACATCTATTATTTTGTTGCAATGCATAGAAAATATAATTAATAGTTGCAAAGGTATAAAAAAATTCATTTTCAATAGGTAATACACAAATAAAAGCATCCAAAGAAGCAGTAGAAACAAGAAAGAAACAAAAATTTATCAAAAAGATTTGCTAGATTAGAAAAAAGTACTATTTTTGCATCCTCATTCGAAGAGAGATTGTCCCGTGGTGTAATGGTAACACATGTGTTTTTGGTACATAGGTCCCAAGTTCGACTCTTGGCGGGATAACCAATCAAAAAGAAAAGGTCAAAGTTTAAATACTCTGACCTTTTTTTATGTCCAATAGTCTGGGTTTTCTGCTATAATATTATTTTATAAAGCCTCAATCACTCTTTTTAGTTTTTCGCTCACCTCATTAGCAATGCCTTCCAAGTCTCTGTTTTCAATAGCCTGCATACTCGCCTTAGGATTAACAGCCGCAACATCAATCTTTCCGTCTTCAAGTTCCTGCAAAATAACATTACAAGGCAGCATAGTCCCAACCTTGTCCTCAGCCGTTAGAGCCTTAAACGCAAAACCAGGATTACAAGCCCCCAAGATAACGTATTTCCTAAAATCCACATCAATCTTCTTTTTAAGGGTCGCTTTAATATCTATCTCAGTAAGAACGCCAAAACCCTCTTTCTTAAGCTCTTCAATAATCTTTTCTTTCACCGATTCAAAATCAGCCGATACAATTGTGTTGAAATAATAACTCATATTCTTATACTTTTAAATTGTTAATAAAATTAATTTTCTCTGTTTTCAATTTCCAAAGATAGCATATAAATTTGAATAGTCCAAGAAAGACCAAAGAAAAACAAGATATCGCTAAGCACGAAAACTTATTTAGCAAATACTTTCTTATCGTAAATATAAGATATCGCAAGTAAAACAATAGCAAATATTGCAGGAACAAAGCTACCAATATTAGTAGTAAGGTGAGCATATATAGCAAGTAAAAAAGTAATTAGAAAGCCAACATAAGCCAACTCTTTCAATATCTTAGAAACCCTTGTCCAAATAGCAATCAGCCCTAAGAAAGTAGCAATAGCCAAAGCGTAAGACATATACCCTGGAAAGCCAAGGGCTTGAAAAGACTCAGAAGAAGCCTTATTATCCACAAAAGCCATCACAGCAGAGTTTAGCATCATCACTGAAATCAAAACAGTTGAACTGTAATATATGATTTTATTTATTGTTTTCTTCATAATAATGTGTTTTAAGTTGTTAATATTCAAAACAATTTAATATACCCAACCAAAATGTCCCCACTCCAAGATTGGGCATCTATAATAATAACGTAAATTCTAAACAAAAATATATATAACAAACGAAAAAAGAGGGAGATAAATAAATATTTCCCTCAATGTTTAGACCATTGTCCTTGTAGAGACGACCAATTGGGCGTCTCCATCATTTAATAACCATTACCATTGCCAGACGCTCAATTGGTCGTCTCTACCATTGAAAATTGATTACTGCAATTCCTTAATTTCCAAATTCGCTTCTGCAAATCCTGTTTTTGCAAGTGAGCGTTTGAACTCTGGAGAAGGATAGAACCTACAACGAACTGCCTTGATGGTTGATGCATCCACTGAAGTAAGGGTTTCTTGAGCCTTAACTCTAATTGCTGGGATGAAAGAACCTAAGTGGTTGAACTTAACTGCTGACCTTATACTATGTGCTAGGGTTTTTTTGTTTCATAATTGTGAATTAGTAGATGCAAAAACTTAATATGTCTTTTATACTAGCTTATAAATGTAGTGATATTTTCTACTATACGAACTATAATATTAACAAAAAATTAGATTATTTTCTCTATTTCTATAAGATTTTCTTATTCATTTGTTATTTTCCCAACTCTGCGTTTTAAGAAATTCCTCCTTTGTTTCAGGATTTTCTTTCTGCGTTTCATTTGATGCAAAAAAAACCTTTAAGCCTTCCTGTCGCCTTCTTTTTGGTATCTAGACATGTTCTCTACATCATCGTTATTTCTGCCCCTAATAGCTCTTAAAAGAGGTTGTTTTGGTAGGTCTTTTCTTTTCATATTATCAATATTTAATTTCTAAATGCACGTCATTGTATTTCTCGCTCTATTTCCTTGCTTGTTTCTACTCTGTTAATCTAAATAGCTGGTTCTTATCTTTGTTTCCAAGTTTCCACCCTCTTAGAAGAGAGAAACAAGGAGACAAGAGTTTAATAGGTTCGGAGTTGCACTAAGACAAGTTAGCTTAGTGTCAACTCTTAAACCTTTATTTATTAAAAATATTTATTTGATAAGATAATACTTTAATCAGACCGACTGGATAGGTGAATTTATTATTTATACTGCTTCTAAAACACTCTAAGATTTCAACAGAAATATATCCTCGTTGTGCTGGATTTGCAATCACATACGTCTTTATTGTTAGGATTTGTAATCCGATGCTTTTTCATATTTCATTTGTTTATTATTATATTATTCTGATTTTATTATTGTTACGGATTAAAAAGTCTTATAGTAACAACGAGCCGGATTACAAATCCGCCTCAACGGTGTATAAATAACATCACCTTGTAGAGACGCGATTTATCACGTGTCATCATCGTATTGGTTTTCATTAAAAAGTTATTTGTTTTAATATTTCAATGTTATTTGATTGGGGTTGTTGGGGTGTGGTATTTCGTAGGGGTTGTTTTTTTTGTCGGTGCTTTGATAATATGTTGTTTATAGACGTTATTGGGGTTTGTCGTTATTGGTTTGTCGTTATTGACACGTGATAAATCGCGTCTCTACAAGGTTGGATATGTATTTTAATTTTGCAGAATTTTTCTTCTATCTATGGTGATTTTCGCCGTTTGTTTCCATTCTTTTTCATAATTGTTTGATAATTAAGTTTGTTTCCACGTTTCCACCCCCTTAGTACATGGAAACATGGAAACAAGAATAGAGTTTTTTAATGGGTTAAGAGTTGCACTAAGACAAGTTAGCTTAGTGCAAACCTCTTCCCCCTAATTTATTAAAACCTTTTTATTTGCTATTTTGATATTCTATTGGAATGACTGCATATTCGAAGTCCTATCTTTTCCTTTATTTTATTTTGACAAAGAGGTTCATAATATACTTTTGCTTAAATGTTATTTGTGTATTTATTTATATATAATAAGCATATTTTTGAATATAATAATCTGGTAATTTTAAACGTTAATGATGCTTCGTTGAGTTTATTAGTTCAATACTTGTTGATTATCTTTATCTCACAAGTTCTCTATAATGAATAATAATTTCTACCTTGTCTTAAATCATTAAATATATTTTGTACTTTTGGAGATTGAATTAAAAATAATATTTTAATATAACAATGATATGAAAGCTAGTGAAACAAGAATTTCTTTACTTTTATCTAAAAATTCAACAAAGTTTGTAATACCTGTTTACCAAAGAAATTATGATTGGTCTTTAGATCAATGCAAACAATTATTTTACGATATAGAAGAAGTAGGTAATAAAACTGAAACAGATACTCATTTCATTGGTAGTATTGTATATGTTCACGATGATATATATTCAGCTAATAGTATTGCTGAGTTAACTATTATTGATGGACAGCAAAGACTTACGACTATTACCCTTATGTACATTGCCATATATCGATTGTTAAAAGATATCAATGATAAGCAATCATCAGATCAAATATTTGAAAACTTTTTAATAAATAAATTTGATAAAGAAGTTGAAAAGTTAAAACTTAAACCAACTGAAAACAATAAGGATGCGTTGCAATATATTATAAACTCAAACTATATCGAAGACTATAATGAGTATTCCAGGATAATTGAAAACTTTAATTATTTTAGAAAGGTAATAACGGTTAATAATTATAAAACAATTCAACAAGGGCTTTCAAAATTGGTTTATGTTGATATTGCATTAGATAGGCAAAATGATAATCCGCAAAGAATTTTTGAAAGTCTAAACTCAACAGGACTTGATTTATCACAAGCAGACCTAATAAGAAATTATATACTTATGGGACTTATTAAGAAAGATCAAGATGAGATTTATAAATACTATTGGGAGTTTATTGAAGCAAAGGCAAAAGATGAGACTTTAAATAAAACTAAGATTTCAGACTTCATTAGAGATTTTTTGACATTGAAGAATAAGGAAATACCTAACAAATCTGCTGTGTATTCAAAGTTTAAGACTAATTACCCAATAACTACTGTTGATAATTTAAAAATAGTACTCGATGAACTTAAATCTCTTGTGAGGTTTTACAATAAGTTGATTAATCCTAAAAATGAACAAGATAAAGACATAAGGAAGCAACTTGAATATATTAATAGACTTGAAATTAATGTGGCTTTCCCATTTCTAATGAAAGTTTATGAGGATTATTCGAAAGATATTATAGACAAGATAACTTTTATTGCTATTCTTGAATTAGTTCAATCTTTTACGTTTAGACGTTTTATAGTTGGCTTGCAAACAAGTGCATTAAATAAATTATTTATGTCCTTATACGATAAGATTGAGCCTGATAATTACATGTATTCTTTACAAAAGTATTTGATGAAAAGATCAGGGTCTCAGAAATTCCCAAGAGATACCGAAGTCATTAATGCTCTAAATAGCAAGGATTCATATAATGTTAGACCTAAAAACAGAACCTATTTACTTGAGCGTTTAGAAAATTATAATAATAATGAAAATGTAGTCATAGAAGGAAATTCAAATATAACAATAGAACATATATTTCCACAAAATCCTGATGAAAAATGGAAGGAAGGTTTAGAAGAAGATGAATACGTTTTTATTAAAGAAACCTATTTAAATACTATAGGTAACTTAACTTTATCAGGAAATAACGGCGCTCTTAGTAATAAATCCTTTCTAGAAAAAAGGGATATGAATAAAGATGGAATGGAGCAGGGTTATTCTTTTAGTAGGCTTTGGCTGAATAGGGATTTAAAAGAATTGGAGAAATGGGACAAGGAAGAAATTGAAAAAAGAGCTAAAAGAATTTCAGAAAGATTTATAAAGATATGGGAGATTCCTAACATTCAATTTGCATATGATTCAAGAAGTGAAGAAGTTAATATTTTTGATGCTGAAAGTCCAGCAGGGAAGAGGTTAGAATATGCTATATTTTTAAATAAAAAATTAGAAGTAGAAACAGTATCAGCTTTATATGTTGAAGTAATTAGACAGCTTTTTGAATTAAAGCCTGAAACTTTTTTCTCAACTGAATTGAAAGATAAATTATCTTTGACAGATGAACTATCTAAAGACTATCCAAGAGCTAAAGCTTTGATTTCTGATAAACATTATATTGACAGAAAACTTTATAATGAGGATAAGTTTGAAAGGCTACAACTTGCTTTAACTATATTTGGATTTGAAGATGAATTGTTTATAAAATATAAAGAAGAAGATTTATCAGATGAACCGTTTTCCGAGGAATATCATTTGGAAGATAAATCTGATGAGATTATAGAGTTATACAACAGATTTAAATATTCTATATTGAATTTAGCTGATGATATTGAAGTGAAAGCTTTTAAGTGGTATATTGCATTTAAATTAAATGGAAAAAACATTTTTGATATTACTGTTCAAAAAAATTCATTAGTATTATTTGTTAATGTTAAAAAAGGAGCATTAGATGACCCAAAAAACTTAATGAGAGATGTTTCTAAAATAGGATGTGCTGGAAATGGAGACTATGATTTAAGAGTTTCTAATGATAACGATTTAGAATATATAATGAGTTTAGCAAAGCAAGCGATTAGATAATCCGTTAATCTCTTAAAATAGCTTAGGAAGGTCAAGATTTGATGCTTACAGCTTCATTTCAAACTTGATTAAAACAGCTAATAGTGAAATTGTACCCTTTTAAATCTCTATTATCACGCTCTATCGTAATCTTCCTTTGAAATAATCTGAGGTTGCATAATTGCATCCATTAAGCAATCACTTTCTTCCTTGAACACTTCAAACTCAGGCTCTCCTAACCCTCTTAGTTTTGCAAAAAACCTCGTAATTCCATCTTCCCCTTTCACTCTCTTGTACACTATATCTTCAAAGTCGTTATAAAAATATACCGTACCTTTTCCTGCGAGTTCGACGTATTCGTCGTAACTAACTTCCTTGTATTCTATCATTCTCTTTTGTATTAATTGATTTGCAAAATTACTATAATTAATTTATATACGCATCGTGGGGGATATGTCATCCCACACGTTATTACTATAAGGATTTACTAATCCGATAAGTATTCCTAATGCTAAAATGCCAGCTTTATCTTCATCCCATAACTAGCTTGTGAGCTTGAAGTATTAGGTTTGCTATAATCATTTACTAAACTCAAATCAGGGGAGATTGATAATGTCTTATTGTTTCCTAAATTCATAGAGTAAAGACCTCCTTTGTTTAAAAGCTTTGAGGTTTTATTTGCATCAACCATGCTTGTTATCCAACAAATCAAATAACTTGCAGCTGACAATCCTGCTACAATAGTCCAGTCTCTTTGATATACATCATTTCTGCTTAGAGAGAGCTTATAGAGTGAAGTTGTCATTAAAGATTGACTTGCAACTCCCCAAAGAATAAATCCAACTCCATTAGCTACTTCATAATTATATATCTGACCAACTCCAGGGATTAGGAATGACATAAAGGTTGAAACAATAGGGTCTCTGTATGGTATTGTCTGCATAGATGAACCATTAATCTGTTTTGTATATTTGGGTTGCTCAGCCTTTGCTTCTTCAATTCTCTCAATATCTTCTTTAAAGACTTTATATGTTCTGTACTTTTTTTCAAATAATATGTAATTATCACTTGTTTCTATAACCTTTCCTTTGTGAACATCTCCACTTTTTAAATACAAAACATCTTGCTTTTCACTTTGTGCAAATAGATTGCTTGCTGTGATTAGTGCAAAGAAAAAAGCTAAAATTGTAATGGTTCTTTTCATATCTAAAAAATTAAATGAATAAATCCTCAAACCCTTTGTTTGACCTCTGCAAATCTAATATTAATAACCATACTAACAAAACAATTCATTAACTATTTTATATAAATCTTTTTATTACACGTGATAAATCACGTCTCAACAAGGGGTGGGGTGGTTTATGTTGTGGGGGATATGTTATCCGACACGTCATTACTATTAGGATATCTTATCCGATACTATCCTTCTTAGTCTTTAATATCTATAATTAAGGATTATTTTGTACTTTTGTATATTCGCAATTAAAATCAAAACCAATATAGACCAAACAGATAAAGAGATAGATATTATGGATTTAGAAAAGAAAAACGAGGTGGCTCTTGATAGCATATATGATATTGAGGAGATGATTGAGGAGGCTTTGGGTGAGAATGATAGTGAAAAGGCTATAGTGCTTTGGTCGAAGATTATTGAACTGGATGGTTCTTGTTTGGAGGCTTATAGTAATAGGGGGTACTTGTATTTTACTGGTGGGGAAGATGATGAAAAGGCTATTGAGGATTTCTCAATGGTGATTGAATTGGATCCTCATAATGTTAGTGGGTTTAATGTTGAAGCATATTTTTATAGGGGTTGTTTGTATGCGATGGATGAAAAGACGTATAAGCTGGCTATTAGTGATTTTAATGCAACAATAAAAATATTCCCTTATAAGGCTGATGTTTATTTTATGCGAGGTGGTATGTATTCACAGAAATTCACAACACATAAAAAGGCTTTGGCTGATTTTGGTAAGGCTATTGAGTTGGATAATAGTCAGTCGAAGTATTATCATGCCAGAGCTATTATTTATAAAGATAATTATTTGTTTGATAAAGCATTAGCCGACTTTAGAAAAGCTCTTGAGTTGGATAATCATAATGAAGATGCTCGTTTCAATATTGAGTTAATAGAGAAAAGATAAGGGGTTTTATATAAAAATATAAGTTTTATGGATGAGTTTACTCTTTGGTTTGTTGAAAACAGAAATATTGTATATATAGGTCTTGGAGTTATAATATATATTATCTTCACTATCTTTCAAGTTCGTATTATAAGAAAGCATTTCAAAAATAGAACCAAGAACAGGGATGAAAAAGAAAAAACAAAATAAGAGGAAAGAGAAGAAGGGTTTGTTGAAGGATGTTCTTGCGGCGGTAAAGAGTAAGCAGAGGGATGAGGAGATTGAGCTTTATGGCAAGAGTATTAATTATTCAAAGGTTGTTAGGAATAAAAAAACGTATTCGAGAAAGAATTATAAAATTAAAATAGGGGAGTAGTCTTATGAAAAAGTTATTGTTTATTGTATTTTTATTTAGTTATATGTTTGCATATTCTCAAGTGGAGGATGGTTTTACGGAATATGAAAGACCTGATTACGAATTAATAAAAAAGAATATTGAAGATAAGTCGTCAGATTTTTATTATCCAATTCTTTTTGAAAGATATTTGAGTGGAGATAAAACACTTAATTTAGAGGAGAGTCGCCATATCTATTATGGTTATAGATATCATAAGGATTATAGTCCTTATTCTAGAACGGATACAAAATTAACTGATAAAATCAGAAGACTATTAAATAAGGAATCATTGTCAACTAAAGAAATGAAATCACTTATTAAGCTAATTGATAAGTCTCTAGAAATTGAATTGTTTGATGTTAGATATATGAGTTATCAACGTCATTTCTACAAAGAGCTTGGGGAAATGGAAAAGTTTGAAAAGGTGGGTGCTAAAATAGATGTTGTTGTAAACTCATTATTAAGCTCAGGAAGAGGATTAGATAAAGAGAATCCAATATATGTAGTAAATGTAAACAATGAATATGATTACTTATTTATATGGGGTTTAAGTTCAAAGTCTCAAGCTCTAATAGACTCTTTTGATTATCTAAAGCTATCAGAAAATCAGTACGATATAGAGGGTTTGTATTTTGAAATAAGCCCTTGTTTGGATGCTTTAAGCAAGATGTTTGAAAAGTAAAATCCTTTAAGACACTTTCTTAATAATGATTTTACCTAAGAATTACTGAATAATTTTATTTATCCCACCAACAAGGAGTAATAGTATCATATTCTATTAACCACATTTCTTGTTCTGTAGATTTAGAGTCAAGTCTTGATAGAGAAACGCATTGATTTTTTCTGTAAATTTCCATAGAATAATCCATAGCATTACTTTCATTACCTTCACCAATAATAATGATTTGTTTTGGATTTAATGAAATATCGACTTCTTCTCCATTAACAATACGTTTAGTTAATTTGTTATCAATATAAGTGAGTTCTAATTCGAAAGCATTAATAGAACTAAAATATATTCCATCAGGAATTGTTCCTCCTCTAATTTCAGTTGTTTTATCTGAAATGGTTATTTCTGGAATATAATCCTTTTTGCTACAAGATGATATACCAATTGAAGTTAGACCTAATAAAAGAAATAAGACTAATTTTTTTTTCATAAGAATATTAGCATTTCATTATAATATTTGGCGAATTTATAAATACTTTTCTTATTAAGCATAATAAAAGCGGTAACTAATTTGTTTTTAGTACCGCTTCTTATTTGTTGAGCTTTTAAATCGCCTAATTTCTTAGGTTTATTTCTTTATGCTCTTTAGTCTTTGTGTTAGTGCTGGGATGATTTGTCTTACGTCTCCAACTATTCCAAGGTCTGCCATTTGCATGATTGGTGCGTAGCGGTCTTTGTTGATTGCTACGATGAATTCACTTTCTTCCATTCCTGCCATGTGTTGGATTGCTCCTGAGATACCAAATCCAATGTATAGGTCTGGGCGAACGGTTTTTCCTGTTTGTCCTACTTGACGTTCGTGTCCGATTAGTCCTGCATCAACAATTGCACGGGATGCTGCTACTTCTGCATTCATTAGTTGTGCAAGGTCTTTTAGGTTTTCAAATCCTTGTCCTGTTCCAATTCCTCTTCCTCCACAAAGCAATACCTTAGCTTCTGTTATGTCAACCATGCTGGTTTGTTCTTTAACAGTTTCTATGATTTTTACTTTGAATTTAGATTCGTCGAAATCGATTTTTATTTTTTCTATTACGCCTTGTCTTGTTTCGTCCATATCCATTGATTTCATAACTCCTGGACGTACGGTTGACATTTGTGGTCTATGGTCTGAACATACAATTGTTGCCATTAGGTTTCCACCAAATGCAGGTCTAGTCATTAGAAGTTCTTTCTCTTCTGATATTTCCAAACGTGTGCAGTCTGCTGTTAGTCCTGTGGTTAGTCTTGCGGATAGTCTTGGGCCAAGGTCTCTTCCTATAACTGTTGCACCAAGTAATATTACTGATGGTTTGTAAGTGTTTACTATTTGAGTTATTGCTTGTGAATAAGCTTCGGTAGTATAGTCTTTAAGAAAAGGACATGATGCTACAATTACTTTGTCTGCTCCGTAAGCAATAAGGCTTTGAGCTTTCTTTTCAACGTCATTTCCTCCAAGTAGAATTGCATATACTTCTTCTTGTAGGTCTTTTGCTAAGTCACGTGCTTTACCTAATAATTCAAAAGCAACTCCTTGAATTTCGCCATTTCTTTGTTCGGCAAATACAAAAACGTTTTTATATTCTGATTTATTCATTTTTAGTTACTCCTTATATTAGATTATAAACTTTTCTTTTAATTTACTGATAATGATACCTACTGCTTCTTCGGTGTCAACTTCGTAAACCTGTCCTGCTGATTTAACTCCCTTAGTAAAGGCTTTCTTAACCTTAGTTGGTGAGCCTTTAAGTCCAAGTTTTGATTCGTCAACTTGAATTTTATCTGCTCCCATTACTTCAACTGGTTTGTCAAATGCTTCAACAATTCCTCTAACTGACATGTATCTTGCTTCATTTGCAGATGCAAGAACGGTTACAAGGCATGGTGAATCTACTTCAACAATTTGGTATCCATCTTCGGTTGCTTTTTTGATGGTGAAGGTTTTCTTTCCATCATATTTTAAGTTTTGAAGATAAGAAACTTGAGGAAGGTCAAGGTGTTCTGCTATTTGTGGTCCTACTTGTGCAGTGTCTCCATCAATTGCTTGACGTCCTGTTATCACTAAGTCATATTCTAATGTGCGTATTGCTCCTGCTAATGCGTTTGAGGTTGCAAGTGTGTCTGCTCCTGCAAATTTTCTATCTGATAGAAGTATTGCTTTGTCAGCTCCCATTGCGAATGCTTCTCTAAGAACTGCTTCAGCTTGCATAGGTCCCATTGTGATAACGGTCACTTCTGCATTATATTTATCTTTAAGTTCGAGTGCAAGTTCTAAGCCACCCTTATCGTCAGGGTTCATAATACTTGGAACTCCTTCTCTAATTAATGTCCCTGTAACTGGATCGAGTTTTACCTCCGTTGTATCTGGAACTTGTTTTATACAAACAACTATTTTCATCTCTGTTTCAATTTTACTTTAATAAATTACCTGAAATTACCATTCTTTGAACCTCTGATGTCCCTTCGTATATTTCAGTGATTTTTGCATCTCTGAACATTCTTTCAACAGGATATTCACGAGTGTATCCATATCCACCATGGAATTGTATTGCTTTTGTGGTTACTTCCATTGATGTTTCTGATGCAAAAAGTTTAGCCATTGCAGCTTCTACTGAATAAGGCATTCCTTTGTCTTTTTTGTATGCAGCATGACGAACAAGTAAGCGTGATGCTTGAACTTTTGTTTCCATATCTGCTAATTGGAATTGTGTGTTTTGGAATTTTGCAATTGATTTTCCAAATTGTTTTCTTTCCTTAGTGTATTTTACTGTTTCGTCCATTGCTCCTTGTGCTATGCCAAGAGCTTGTGCTGCGATACCAATTCTTCCACCATCAAGGGTTTTCATTGCTAATCCAAATCCTTTACCTACTTTTCCTAATAGGTTTTCTTTTGGTATTTCACAGTTCTCAAATATTAGTTCGCAAGTTGAAGAGCCACGAATACCTAACTTCTTTTCTTCTTTACCAATTGTGAAACCTGGTGTTCCTCTTTCAACAATAAATGCAGATATACCTCTTGTGCCTTGTGATTTGTCAGTCATTGCAATAACAACGTAAACGTGAGCAAATCCAGCATTTGTGATAAATATCTTAGAACCGTTTAGTATGTATTTGTCTCCAGCATCAACAGCTACTGTTTGTTGAAGTGCTGCATCTGTTCCTGCGCCAGGTTCTGTTAGTCCAAAAGCACCAATCCACTCACCTGATGCAAGTTTTGGAAGGTATTTCATCTTTTGTTCTTCAGTTCCATTTTCCATAATAGGTGCAACGCAAAGTGAGGTGTGAGCTGAAACAACAACGCCTGTTGTGCCACAAACTCTTGAAAGTTCTTCAACTGCCATTGAATACATTTGATTTGAACCTCCTTGACCACCATATTGAACAGGAACTGGAATACCCATAATTCCTATTTTGCCCATTTTATGTGCTATCTCAATAGGGAATTTTTCTAATTCGTCTATCTCAGCAGCAAAAGGCTTAACTTCTTTTTCAGCAAACTCTCTAATCATTTGCAGAAATAGTTCTTCTTCTATCTTTAAGCTAAAATCCATTTCTTATTTTGTTTATATATTAAAAATGGCGAGGATATAATCTCCCCGCCATGATTGTTTAATCAAGTTTCACAACAACAATATCAGCAATAATAACCTTTATATGTTTTTGTTTACTCATTTTGTTTTTATTTATATTAGTCTATTAATATATTGTTATACAGTCATTCCACCGTCAACACTTATTGTGTGACCGTTGATATATGATGCCTCATCTGAAGAAAGGAAAGCATATACATTAGCAATTTCTTTTGGTTCTCCAAGGCGTCCAATTGGCACCTTAGCTTTCATTCCTGCTAAAACGTCTTCTGGCATTGCAGCAACCATTTCAGTTGATACAAATCCTGGAGCAATAGCATTAACAGTTATGCCTTTACGACCAAACTCTCTTGCAAAAGTTTTTGTCATTCCAATGATACCAGCCTTCGTTGCAACATAGTTTGCTTGTCCGAAGTTACCGTAAACTCCAACAACAGAAGAAGCATTGATTATTCTTCCAAAGTTGTTTGCAACCATATATTCGCTAATTATTTTAGAACAATAGAAAACACCTGATAAGTTTACATCAATAACTTGTTGCCATTGTTGAACTGTCATTTTCTTAACAGAACTGTCGCGTGTTATTCCAGCGTTATTGATAAGGATATCAATTCTGCCAAATTTGTCGTTTACAGCTTTTGCAGCAACTTCAATTTGTTCGTAGTTTGCTGTGTTTACTTTTGCAAATGTTGCACCAAGCTCTTTTGCAAGTGCATTGCCTTTTGTTTCATCAAGGTCCCAAATTATTACATTTGCACCTTCTTCTTTAAATTTTCTTGCGGTTGCTTCTCCAATACCAGCGGCTCCGCCAGTAATGATTGCAACTTTGTTTTCTAATCTTTTCATTGTGTTTATATATAAATTAACCAATATATTTCTTAATAGAACATACTATAAGTAATACTTGGTCTTGTTTGTCTTTTTTAGAAGCGTTCTTTATGCATTAGTTTAGCCTCGCCAATAATAGCTGCTTTTCCTTCTGCGTCTTCAAGTGTACATTTAATAACTCCTCTGTGTTTTTCTTCATTGATTTCAATAACTTCAAATTTTGCTGTATAGTCATTTTCAACGAAAACTGGAGCACGGAATGACATCTCTTGGAACATATAAATTGTTCCTTCTCCTGGCCAAGTGGTTCCAAAAACTTTTGAGAAAATAGCTCCAGCGAAAAAACCATGAACGATTGGTTTTCCAAATGGAGTCTTTGCTGCATATTCAGCATTGATGTGAATTGGATTGTTGTCTCCTGATATTTGTGCAAAAGTATCAACATTTGCTTGGGTATATCTAACCTTTTCAGTGTAGGTTTCTCCTACTTTTATTTTAGTCATAATATTACAATCTATTTAATGTTTGTATTTTTTAATATAATTGCGGTTCCCATTCCTCCTCCAATACATAGTGAGGCAAGTCCTAAACTTTTCTTTGAATGTAGCATTTCGTGGATTAGAGTTACGATGATTCTACATCCTGAAGCTCCAACTGGATGACCAAGTGCAATAGCTCCTCCGTTAACATTACATCTTTCATTAACCCATTCAGGTGTCACATTATGTTGTTGGCAAAGTAGTTGACGAACTCCAAGAGCTTGTGCTGCGAATGCTTCGTTAAGCTCCAATAGTTCAATATCTTTTAGTTTAAGTTTTGTTTTTGAGAGTGCGTTTTTGATTGCAGGAACAGGACCTAAACCCATTTTTGCAGGGTTAACTCCACCTTGACCTGCTGCAACGATTTCCATTAAAGGAGTAAGTTTATGTTTCTTTACAGCTGATTCTGAAGCAAGCATAACGAAAGCGGCACCATCGTTAATTCCAGAAGCATTTCCTGCAGTTACAGTTCCTGGGTTTTGGAATGCTGGTCTTAGGTATGAAAGCTTTTCAAGAGTTGATTCTCTGTTTGGAAATTCATCTTCATCAAACATCTTTGAGAACTTTTTGAACTTAACTTCAACTGGGACTATTTCATCTTTAAACTTTAGGTCCTCTATTGCTTTAATGGCTCTTTCTTGTGATTGTATTGATAATTTATCTTGTTCTTCTCTATCTATATCTAAGTCTTTTGCAATGTTTTCTGCTGTTATTCCCATGTGAAGACCTGAAAATGCATCAGTTAATGCATCAGTAATCATATGGTCTTTTACATTGAAGTCTGCCATCTTAGTACCATTTCTAATTGTTGGAGGGATGATAAAGCCTGCACCTGACATACTTTCTGCACCTCCTGCAATAACAATTGAAGCATCACCAACACGAATAGAATCAAAAGCATTCATTACAGCTTTCATTCCACTGCCACAAATCATATTAACTCCATAAGCTGGAACCTCATAAGGAATTCCTGCCTTAACTGCAATTTGACGTGCTACACCTTGAAACTGACCTGCCATCAAAACATTACCAACAATAACTTCATCAATATCTGATGCTCTTACTTTGGTTTCAGATAATATGGCTTCAACAACAGAGGAGCCAAATTCAGCAACAGGAACAGTCGATAAAGAACCTAAGAATTTTCCAACAGCAGTTCTTTTTGCTGATACTATATATACTTTTTCCATATCTATTCTATTTTCTTGGTTAATTATTATTGAATTATTTTCTTAATTATAATGTTTAATTGAGCTTAATGTAATTGCATTGGTATTAAATCCTTTGGAATAATTAGCTCAGCCTCTGTTGCTTGTTTAATTTCTTCAAGACTAAATGCTGGATGTAATTCTCTAAGAACAATGCCCTCAGGAGTAATATCCATAACTCCCATTTCAGTAATTATCATATTCACTTGACCTGCCGCAGTTAGGGGTAGGGTACAGCTTTTTAGAATTTTATGGCTTCCTCTTGCAGTATGTTCCATTGCAAGAATAACTTTCTTAGCTCCAACAACTAAATCCATAGCTCCTCCCATTCCAGGAACCTTTTTGCCAGGTATTGCCCAGTTTGCAAGGTTTCCATGCTCGTCAACCTGCATAGCTCCTAAGATTGAAACATCAACATGTCCTCCTCTAATAATTGAAAAAGACATAGCACTATCGAAAGTTGTTCCACCTTCAACAATTGAAGTATAGGCTCCTCCTGCATTAACTATCTCTTTATTTTTTTCTCCTTCTTTTGGGCTTGCACCCATTCCAATAATCCCATTTTCAGATTGAAGCAAAACCTCAACACCTTCTTTAAGATAATTTGGAACAAGGGTTGGAAGACCAATTCCTAAATTCACAAGATAACCATCTTTTAGTTCGAGAGCAGCACGCTTTGCAATTACATCTCTTATTTCATTTTTATCCATATCTATTTTCTGTATTATTTTTTTATTTCATTCTCTTAACAAACTCCTCTGCCATATAAGAAGCAACATTGTCTGCATAAGTGTTCATTCCAAATCCTGCATCATAACCAAGTTCTTTTGCAAGTTCATGATTAAGTCTTGGCCCTCCACAACAAAGAATAACTTTATCTCTTAATCCTTCAGCTTCTAACATCTCAACAAGCTCAATAAGGTTCTTAATATGAACATCCTTTTGAGTAACTGTTTGAGAAACTAATAGACAGTCGGCTTTAAGTTCAATTGCTTTTGCAATAAAGTCTTCATTTAGAACTTGGCTACCCAAATTTATTGCCTCAATCATATCATATCTCTCAAGACCATAATGTCCTGCAAAGCCTTTCATATTCATGATAGCATCAATTCCTACTGTGTGAGCATCTGTTCCTGTGCTTGCACCAACAACAACAAGTTTTCTTCCTATGTTTTGTTTGATATATTCATCTGTTTCTGTCATACTCATAACAGTACTGTCAACCTTAGGTACAACAATTGTAGTGAAGTCTATATTGTGAGTGCAGGAGCCATAGCAGTTGAAAAAAGTAAATCCTTTGGTTAGTTCTTTGTAAAAAACAACTTGAGGGTTCTCAAATCCCATCTTTTTCATTAATTGTTTTGCAGCCTCAATTGCTTCATCGCCACATTGAACAGGAAGTGTAAAGCTTAATTGTGTTTTACCATCATTCATTGTGTCACCGTAAGGCTTTATTTCTTTTAGATTTAGTTCGTTGCTAAACTCTTTCTTATCTGTTGAATATAATCCAGTGCTCATTATTTCTTTTCTTTATATTTATCACTTCTTTTTCTAACTAATATTTTGGTCTGACGATTGTTGGGCTTATCGTTTCCCTTTCATAAGATCTATAAATGGGTTATAATAATGCTCATCTTTTTCAAAAACACCAGCTAAGCCTTTTCCACCGTCTTTTGGACGCTTAATGTCTGCAAATATTCCTTTTTCAATAGCATCAAATAAACTCTCTTCGTCAATTCTTTTAAGTAGTGCAATTGAATCATCAAGAACCGATTGAGCTCTTTTTTGCATCATTCCACCTTTTTTAAACTCAACCTCGTCTCCAATAGATTTCATATTGCTAAAAATATATTTAGCATTCTCAATTGCAAGATATCTATCGCTCATAAAAGGGGTGTGAACTGCTTCTGTTAACATACCCAAAAGTTGAAGTCCTTGTCCTGTCCAAATGCTTATTGCGTTGAATAGTGCATTTTGAATTTGACCACGGAATATATTACCTGTCATAAACTTCGTAGGTGGCATATACTTCAATGGAGCATTAGGGAATATTTCACGAGTCATTTGAGCTTGTGCAAGTTCGTAAAGGAATCCATTTTCAAGCTCTGGGTCCATTTCAAAAGCATGTCCAAGTCCCATTTGTTCTTCTGGAAGTCCTGCTGCAAAAGCAAGTTGTTCGTTAATTAGGTCTGAAGCCAAAACAGTGTGAGCCTCTTCAAAAGCATCTGCTGTTGTTAGGTAGTTATCTTCACCAGTATTGATTATAACACCAGCAAAACTATTAATAATTCTTGAGAAATACTGGTCAACAAGGGTTCTTTGCATATTGATATCACGGAAAAGAATGCCGTATAGAGCATCATTTAGCATAACATCTAAGCCCTCTAAAGCTCCCATTGCTGCAATTTCTGGCATACAAAGACCTGAGCAGTAGTTGCAAAGTCTTATATATCTACCAACTTCTTCACCCACCTCATCCAATGCTTTACGCATAATACGAAAGTTTTCTTGTGTTGCAAAAGTTCCTCCAAATCCTTCGGTTGTTGCACCATAAGGAACATAATCTAAAAGACTTTGACCTGTTGTTCTAATAACAGCAATAATATCTGAACCTTGACGAGCAGCAGCTTGTGCTTGTATAACGTCTTCATATATATTTCCTGTTGCAACAATAACATATAAATATGGTTTTGCTCCTTCGCTATTGTTTGCAATAAAGTTTTCTCTTTTATTACGATTACCTGCAATTCTTTCTATGCTTTTATCGATATATGGCTGAAGTGCCTTATGAGCTTTTGCTTCATCACAAAGTGCAAGTGTGGTTATATCTAATTCGTTAGATATGGTTTTTTCTGCAATTTCTTGAGGACTAAGACCAGTTGCAACGATTGCATTGCCTATTAGGAATAAGACACCATGTTTAAGCATTCCCTTGTCCTTAATAAAATCCACTAAGATGTTAGGAAGTGGAGCCTCATTAGAATCAACACCATCAATACCCACTAATCTGCATAATGTACGCTCAACTGCAACAGTAGAATAGCTGTCAACAAAGGTTTGAACATCATTAGAAATATTTTTAGCTAATTGCTTTGCATAATCAACTTTCTCAAAGTCTAATCCTAACTTACTTTCTCTCATATCAATATTTAATGTAATAGTAAACAAATCAACAATTACACATCAAAAATAGGGGTGTAATTGGAGGCACAAAGATAAGAAGAAAAAATAACCTTACCTATAAATAAAGAAAAAATACTTAATCTTTTACTATATCAATGCTTTTCTTTGGTTTTAGTTATGACTTTTAAACATATTTACACTCTCAGTTTGCCTGCCTATTCTTTCTTTTACAAATATTTCAAATCAGAAATAATAATTATACTTACTAATCAAAATAACACTAAAAGTCTAAGAAAAAATGTAATTTTGCACGTGATTTAAATTAATGAATAAGATGAAAAAACTATCAGCTCTATACTTTATAATTCCTTTCTTATGCCTAATGCCTTTCTTTACTGCACCAATGGCCTTAGGGGCGGGAATCCTCCTTACCGTACTTAGAATTAAAAAACCATATGATGTAAGTGGATACACTTCCAAAATACTTCAATGGTCTATTGTTCTGATGGGATTTGGGATGAGCCTTGAAAAAGTAATTAAAACTTCACAAACAGGTGTTTGGCTAACAGCTGCATCAGTAATCTTAGTGTTTTTCTTTGGTCTGATAATTGGTAAGCTTCTTAAGGTAGAAAGAAATACAACAATGCTTATTTCATCTGGAACAGCAATATGTGGAGGGTCTGCAATTGCTGCAGTTTCTCCAATAATAAACGCCAAAAACAATCAAATAAGCTTTGCCCTAACAGTCGTTTTCGTTCTAAATGCAGTAGCTCTGTTTATATTTCCCCCAATTGGACACGCCTTAGGTATGAGCCAAGAAAACTTTGGATACTGGTCAGCAATAGCAATTCACGACACTTCATCAGTTGTTGGAGCCTCAGCAGCCTATGGGTCAGAGGCATTAGAAATTGCAACAACCGTTAAACTAACAAGGACACTTTGGATAATACCTCTTTCATTTCTTGTAGTATTCATTAATAGAAAAGAAAGCAAGCTATCGAAAATCAAAATACCATGGTTTATCCTTTATTTCGTCATCGCTATTTTGGTTGCATATTTCTTCCCTCAATACAGCAAGGACTATGATCATATTAGTTGGTTAGGAAAAAGAGGAATGACCTTAGCTCTCTTTCTAATAGGTACATCCTTTTCACTTGAAGACCTTAGAACAGCTGGCCCAAGAGCCTTTATCTTAGGAATTGCACTTTGGATAATAATTAGCGTAGGCACTCTATTCTTCTTCATCAATTTCTAAAATAAGTCAAATAATTTCCTCTTTTATTTGCATTTTTTTGTTTTCGTATGTATATTTGCATATGTACAACTCTTAATACCCATATTTTAAGTAAATCTTTCTATCCTCCTTTCTCTGTGAAATGAATCAAAGAAACAATAAATTAGATCAAAGAAAGGATTTACTGAATCAAAGATCTAATTTCTTGAATCAAAGAAAGAAAAACGCTTAGATATCTAAATAATCTATAAGCTTATAGATAAAATCTGTAAAATATAATAATAGTATATATAGTTATTAGTTTAAAGTATAACGAGATTTATAAAAACAAACCAAATAATACGATTTAATATGTTTAATGAATACAACCCAATTAATAAGTTAATGTTTCAAGTTATGGATAATCATGGGAAGATTATCGATAACAAATTAATGCCAAAAGTATCACCAGAAAGAGTCTTAAAGGCTTATAAGGATATGCTATTTGCAAGAACTGCCGATTTGCAGATTGTTAATTACCAACGTCAAGGTAGGATTTTCACTTATCCACCTAACTATGGTCAAGAAGCAATTTCAGGAGCAACAGCCACAATAATTGAAGAAAAGGATTGGCTTGTGCCTGCATTTAGAGAAATGGGTGCAATGCTGTCTAAGGGAGTAACCTTAAAGGAGTTATTCCTTTTGTTTATGGGCTACGAAGAGGGAAATGCTTATAAGAATGCTAAGAAGGTATTACCGATTAGTGTTCCTATTGCATCACAACTCTTGCATGCAGCAGGAATTGGCTACGAAATAAAATATAATAAGAAAAAAGAATTAGTCTATGCCTTTGTTGGCGATGGAGGAACATCGGAGGGAGATTTCCACGAGGCAATTAACTTTGCTGGAGTTTGGAAAGTTCCTGTTATCTTTATTATACAAAACAATCAATACGGTATTTCAACACCTGTGAAAATGCAAACAGCTTCTGAGTCCTTAGCAATTAAGGCTTTGGCTTATGGAGTAAAAGGCATTCAGGTTGATGGGAATGACTATTTTGCAATGCTACGAGTTTTACAAGATGCTAAAGAGGCATGTGATAATGGAGAAGGTCCAGTACTTATTGAGGCAGTAACTTATAGGAAGGGAGCTCACACAACAAGTGATGACCCAACAAAGTATAGAACAAAAGAAGAGGAAGAGTCTTGGCATGAGAAAGATCCGTTAGATAGGTTAAATAAATACCTAAAAGATAATGGACTTTGGTCTGACAAAGAAGAAGAAAACATCATAGAACAATTTAAGAAAGAAGTTGACAGACAATTTATTGAAGCTGAAAACTTCCCTGAGTATAAGCCAGAGGACATATTTAAGTTTATGTATGCTGAAATGCCTCAGGAATTAAAGGATCAAGAGCATAAGCTTATTGAGTTCTATAGATGGAAAAATGAAAAAGTTTCTCAAACAAGTAAAAAGTAAGAGCTATGAAGATAATGAATATGGTTGGCGCAATTAATGACGCATTAGATATAAAATTAAAAGAAGATAAGAACGTTGTAGTTTTCGGAGAGGACGTAGGTGTTGAGGGCGGAGTTTTTAGGGTAACTGAAGGACTACAAAAACAATATGGAGTAGAAAGAGTTTTTGACTCCCCACTTGCAGAATCAGGAATTGTAGGAACAGCAATAGGTATGGCAATTGCAGGATTAA
>Ga0265294_10003167_pt1 | contig 21213 bp, 26 predicted proteins | sample MunlanPumphouse3_FD_192504 | JGI IMG/M metagenome (GOLD analysis project Ga0265294, IMG submission 192504) | Groundwater microbial communities from a municipal landfill in Southern Ontario, Canada - Pumphouse #3 | ecosystem: Environmental > Aquatic > Deep subsurface > Groundwater | place...
AGGTCGGTTACTATCTATCTGGAGTGTAAGGAGTCTGAAGGTAAGATGGAAATAGTACGAGAGGAACTTTCCGTCGTCGCCTCTGGTCGATCGGTTGTCCGACAGGGCAGTGCCGAGCAGCTACGCGATAAGGGATAAAAGCTGAAAGCATCTAAGCTTGAAACCTGACCTAAAAAGAGACTCCGTTGAGGACACGGGTAAAAGACCCGTTTGATAGGTCCGGGATGTAAGCACGAAGGCAACGACGTGTTCAGTCCGCGGATACTAACGTCCGATGCCGTCCGCTGAACTCAGACGAAATCCGGAGTACGCACCAATGACGCCTCACAGCCGAATCTAGTAAGGGTGTAACCCTTAAATAGGTTGGGCGACAATAGAGTGAGGCAACACAGCTTGCCAAGGTGGCGGAGCGGCCACGCGGTTGACTGCAGATCAACTACACCCCGGTTCAAGTCCGGGCCTTGGCTTCCATTCGGGCGCGAAACAGCCGATTGGGGAGAAAACCCTGCAGGGGTTTTCGACTCGACCGGCACTTCATTCCTGGATGTAACTGGTAATAGCGGCCATAGCAGAGGGGAAACACCTGGACCCATTCCGAACCCAGCAGTTAAGCCCTCTCACGTGCTGTGTTGTACTGAGGTGCGCGAGCCCTCGGGAAGCCCAGCTCGCTGCTATTACCTCCCTTTACTACGAACACTGTTCTTGTGTATTACTGTGCGAACGCCAGTAGTTTGTTCTCGACCGTTCCTTTTTGCGTAACGCACGTCTTTTACATCACTCACGTTCCGTTATCGCTTTGCTCCGCTGGAGTTATTCCTACCTTTTTCTATGGATTGTTCTTCAGCATGAGCGATAGCGAGCCGGAAGATATCCTCAAAAGTGAAACCTGATCGGAGAAAGGGGGGAACAGCCTCCCCATCCCCGCTGAAACTCTCCTGCAACACCCTCTGGGGTATCCGGCACGATGCCCGGTGCGACTCCTCTCCGTCCTCGGAGTCGCGGGTGCTTCGGGGTTTTACATGGATGAGAGTTTCAAGTGATAATAGATCTCAAGTATGTGCCGCCGCTGCGGTGGCACCATCATATCTGTGGATGTTAATGCTTATTTAACTTTTGGCGAGTGTTGAATAAATTACCTTTACCTGTCCCGGGAGACCTGGTGCACCGGCTATAATACTGGTGGTGCCAGCATCCCCTCCAGCCATTTGTAGTCCGGGGTCGCGTGCAGGATAGCATTTGCATGCGGGCCGCAAGGGACAAATACGGTTCCGGAAACGATGTCTTCGGATGGAGTGGCGATGAAGATTTCCTCTCCCGTCCTGTTCGAGAGGAGGAGGGGATCTCCTGTTGCGGCAGTCAACTACCCCCGACTGAAGTCGGGGGCATGGTACCGTAGGTGGCACCACGCTCTTTATCATCGGAATATGCGGGCATGTCTTTGTAGTAGAGTTTTCTGCCCTGCGCAATCGTCCTTCCGCTCGTGATGAGGACGTTCATTGGAGTGCACTCTAACCCCGTAGCGATAACTTTCACGGAATGATGTTTACTTTCAACTAAAATTAGTAATTATATGTTTGCTCTGTGGCCGGCATGTTATGAGTACAAAGGGGGGCGCCGGCCTGCCGGGCATTCCGGTGCACTGTTACGCTCACGTAGCCATTACACCGTCGCGTACTGCGCCGCTGCCACCTTCTCCCGCTCAAACATCTCGCTGAGCGCAAACAGGTCGGCCCTGCTGAGATGGCGCTCCGCCAGGGCGAAGATATCCTCCTCTTCCGAGGCGAAATGCGCTTCGACCCTTCCTCTCAGGTCGACGAGCGCCGGCATCCATGCGTCGTCCCTGAGGGGGATCCTCTCGAACCGGGCAAGCGTCCCGCGGACTTCGGTGTGTTCGTCAAGCGATTGCCGGATCTCTTCCGGTACCACGTCCCGGAGCCATGCATACAGTGTGGCCTCTTCTGCATCCATGTGCCCCGGCAATTCGCGGCGGAGCGTGATGCACCGGATATCCCTCGTCTCGGGATTGCTCTCGAGTTCGTCAAAGAGACCCCTGATGAGGTCGTGATCCTGCCTGATCAGTTCAAGAATCTGTGGCATATGTGTCCTCCGTCCGGTTGAACAATAGGAGGTGCTGTACTTAACCATTTCGCCGGATTCTTCCTGTTCCGGCCAAAAAACTGGGGACGTCGATGCGTGCGCATCCGCCCGCATCAATAGCGCCCGATCGTTCAGCGTGCCGCAACCGGCATCGCGCTCTTCTTTGCCTCTTCGTATCGGCTGCCAAGGTTCGTGAGCTCGTCGCTGCCCATCTTCTGCTGCATCTCGGGGAAGATATGTTCCTCCTCCTCGCTGATATGGTGCTTCACGTTCTCCTTGATCACCGTTATCTTCGCCACCCAGACATCCTCCTCGGATGTGGATGCGCTGTCGAGCTGGGACAGCAGCGTCTTGACTGCGTTGTGCTCCTCGATCGACTCAAGGGCCATCTCCTGCATCCCTGACTCCATGAGTTTCGGGTATACGGCCTGCTCCTCCCCGACCATGTGCGGCATGAGGTTCTCCTTTAAGGTATTGTACTTTTGCTCCCGGTTGCTCGTGCCCTTGCTCGAGAGTTCCGAGAGTTGCGAGAGCACCATTTCGTGCTCCTGTTTCAGGATATCAACAACATTCTGGGCCATTTGATCACTTCTCCCTACCCTGCAGGGAGGCCTGCATGGGTGTGTCCAATATATATGGGTTGTGTCCGGATCTGGAATCTGGACTATAATTCCCCAATTTCTTCACCCGCCCGGAGGATCACAAGGATCAACCGGATGGTCACAGGTGGGCTTTCCACGTTACCCCTCGAACTGATCGCCGGTGCAGGGGAAGGACATCGTCCACTTACTGTCCGCCCTTCCGGGAAGACGGGCTTCCCGACCTCGGCGAGTCTCGTTTCCGGTACAGATCCGGCGACCGTTGTCGGAGTACGGTGGAATGCCGGATATCCATAAATGGTGCAGAAACATAGGACTGTGTATGCAAAAAGAGGAGCCGGACGCATCGAACCCCGATACAAAACTCCGGCGCGAGCTCGGGCTGCCTGCGGTCACCCTCTCGGGTGTGGGGATCATCCTCGGGGCAGGCATCTATGCCCTGCTCGGGGAAGCGGCCGGCATGGCCGGCAACGCTGTCTGGCTGACGTTCGCCATCGCCGCCGCCATCGCCGCGTTCAGTGCCCTGAGCTATGCCGAACTCTCGTCGATGTTCCCTCGTGCGAGTGCCGAGTTCGAGTATGTCTCGAACGCCTTCGGGAGGAAACTTGCGTTCGTCATCGGGTGGTTGATCATCTTCTCCGGCATCCTTGGGGCCGCAACCGTCTCGCTCGGGTTTGCCGGCTACTTCTCAGATCTCGTCGGCTTTCCGGTCATCCCCTCCGCGATCCTGATTATTCTCGTCCTTGCGGGAATCCTGTTCTATGGCATCAAGGAGACGGCCCGGGTCGCCATCGTCCTGACCCTCATCGAGGTCGGGGGAATTGTCATGGTCATCCTGATCGGCCTCCCGCACCTCGGGCGGGTGGACTACCTTGAGATGCCCCTTGGGGTCCCCGGCCTCCTGCAGGCGTCCGCGCTCGTCTTCTTTGCCTATATGGGATTCGAAGAGATGGTGAAACTCTCCGAAGAGACCAAAAACCCGGAGCGGACCATTCCCATCGCCCTGATCATCGCGCTTGCCATCTCTGTCCTCCTCTACATCCTGGTCTCCCTCGCCGCTGTATCGGTCGTCAGTTCCGAGCAGCTCGCCGCGTCCCGGGCGCCCTTTGCCGACGTCGCGTCCGTCGCTCTCGGCCCCGTGGCGTTCACTCTCATCTCCGTCATCGCTCTCTTCGCCACCGCAAACACCGCCCTCCTGATGATGATGGCATCGTCCAGGATCATCTACGGCATGGCCTCATCCTTCTCGCTTCCGGCGTTCCTCGGCCGGGTGCACCACCGGACGCGGACCCCCTGGACGGCCATCGTCGCCGTTGCACTCGCCTCCATGGCATTCCTCTTTGCCGGCGAGATCGGCTTCGTCGCGAACGTCACGAACTTCACGCTCTTTGTGACATTTGTTGTCATCAACGCGTCCGTGATCCTGCTCCGCTACCGTGCGCCGGATACGGTGCGGCCCTTCCGGATACCGGGGAGTATTGGGTTCCTGCCGCTCATCCCGGTCATCGGCATCATCTCCAGCCTCTTCCTCCTTGTCCAGCTGGACCCCCTGGTGCTGCTGGTCGGCGGGTTCCTGGTTGTCCTCGGTGCAGGGATCGCATTGGTGGGGGAGCAGGGGTCACGCGGGAAAGAAGTTTGAGCATCGCAATTGCTCTCGCTCCGGCCCCGAAAACGCTTTGCGTTTTCTCATGCTCCTGCCGTTTCGGCAGTCGCGCCCTTCGGTCCGTCGCACTTCTGGGTGGGCGGCCACCCGCTGCCTACCTCTCTGGCCCTTTTGCCCGGTAACGCTCGACCGGCCCGAAGGCTTCCAGCCTTCCGTCTTCGAGAATCGAGATGGCGCCATGGCCGCATGCGACAAGGCACCGGCGGCCGGTCGGGGCAAGTTCTTCGTCAAGGTCCTGGATCAGTTTGAGTAGCGCCTTCCTCTCCTGGCGTGCGCAGTCGCTGTCGACGTTGACCGACGTCACCAGGAAGTCGGCGAGCGAATTGTAGCGTTTCCGGTCCTCATTGAGGCTCCCGAAGTTGATCAGGGTGTCAGCGGTAAAGATGATCCCGTGCCCCGGACAGAAGAAATAGACCTGGCCGTGCATGTGTCCCCCAAGAGACTCAAGGACCTCGAACTCGAGGTCGTGGACCCGGAACCGCGCAAGGATAGGAAAGATCGACCGTGTGCCGATCCTCTCCGCCGGGAAGACCTCGGGGTTCTTCGGCGGATTGAAGTACGAAAAGAGGTTGATGACGGTCGTGTAGACCTCCTCGAGGATCGAGGACTCGCTGCGTGAGCCGTATGCCCGGTTCGCCCGTCGGATGATCTCGAGCGACCCGGTGTGTGTGTACGCTTTCGCGTCAAAAAGGCCGCCCGCCCCGCAATGGTCCGCGTCGGCGTGGGTGATGTAGATCCTGTGGATCTTTCCAGGGTCCCCGAGACCGTAATGCCGGAACATCCGCATGGCGTCCTCATGGTAGATGCCGTATCCGGTATCGATCATGACGGTCTCGTCCGGGGCGCGGAGCAGGAAGATGTTCCCGCCACCCGGCATCTGGAAGCAGAAGACCTCGACGGCGTCGCTCAAGCGGATATGCTGGACGTCCGCGTAAAATTGGTCTCCCGTGGTGTTCTTGAGTGTCCGTCCCGTGAGCAGGATGCTCTCAAAAACTTCTTTTGGATCCTGGCCGAGGCTGTTGAGTTCCTGAACGATGTGGTTGACGTCCTGCAGAAGGGAGAGCAGGAACTCGTCCTCGGCCGTCCCGATCAGCCCCCGGACCGCCTGGGCGAACCTGACGTAGAAGACGGTGTCGTCGAGCTGCTCGCCGGTCGTGTCGTACTCGAGGATCTCAAGGCGGTAGCGTGACTTTAACCGGTCGAGCAGGCTCTCCACGATAGCGGTCTCTTCGACGTTTAAGCTGATGGTGACCCTGCCGGAGGAACCCCTTCGGTCGTCGAAGTCGATGTAGGCGATGTTCGCCCCCGCTCCGGTGATGTAGGTGAGGAGTTCGAAGAGGGAGCCGGGTTCATGGGGGACGTATACGGAAAATCTGAGGAATCCGAGCGTGGGCAGCGATTCCTGGAGATAGCCGATCGCGTGGAGGTCTTGCTTCATCCGGGAGTAACTCTCCGGCGTGGTGGTCACCTCAAAAAAGACCGTGGCGGGATCGATCCTGCGATCGTACTGGATGCGGATGATGTTGCCCGAGTAAGACTTGACGATTTCGGCCGCGCGATGCAGCGCGCCCGGTTTGTCGGGCATTCTGGCGACAAAAGAATACTTATTCACCCGGTTCACCTTGTGATTTTTATAGGTGAGTGGCCGTCCTATAAGCACTTTTTTGTGTGTAACGGCGAACGAGAACGGGAAAAGAGCATTCCGGTGCCCGTACGCCGCTTCCCCGTGACAGGTCACGCCGGCGCGATCTTTGAGCGCACCGCCTCCACCCAGGAGCGGATGGCTTCCCAGTCACGGAAGTCTCCCGTTTTTGCCCGGATCATCGTAACGATGGCACGGTCGGTGAAGGACAGGCGACTGCTCTCCAGTTTTCCCGGAAAGATACCGATCTCCACCGGGTTTACGAGCATCCTGACCTGGTCCATCGACGCCTCCGCCTTTCGGAGGATATCGGGCCCGCCGTCTGCGACCGTGAGCCCCACGGCAAAGTAGGCGACCGGGATGGTGCGCAGATACTGCTGGTTTTTCTCGATGAAGACCTGCGATTCCGGGAGCCATTTCCCCATGTAGATCGGACTCCCGATGACGGCCGCCCGATACGGGGAGAGGTCCTGGACTTCGCCCACCGGCTGCACGTCGACCGTAATGCCCGCTTTCCGGAGTTCTTCGCCGATCGCCTCCGCCACCTCTGCGGTCGAACCGTAGCGGGTGGCATAGGCAACAAGAATCCTGTCTGCCATAATACAGGTATCTCTCGTTCGATTGGTTTTATTCATTGCGGAAGGTACCGCGTTAGGTTCTTATGGGTTGGTTCCCCTGTAGGTTCGATGGCGACACGAGAAGAGGGTGCTAAAAGATGGTACCACAGAGGCCAGGCTCTTTGCAACGCCAGAGACTACAATAAAGCGGTCACGTGTTACGATAAAGCCCTTGAACTCACCCCTGACGACCCGGTTCTCTGGAGGCGGAAAGGGTTTGCTCTCATCAAAGCCGGCCGTTGCAATGAGGCGCTCGCCTGCTTTGACCGGGCACTCGCCCTCGATCCCGAAGACGCGACAGCCTGGCAGAGGAAGGGATACGTTCTCGCGCACCTCGGGGAGCACAACAGCGCCATCGCCTGCTGCGATAAGGCGCTCACGCTGGATCCGGAGCATCTCCTCACCTGGCAGTGCAGGGGCTGGGTGCTCGGGGCCATGTGCTGCTACGACGAGGCGGCAACCTGCTACGAGACGGTCCTCTCGATCGATCCGGAGCGGGGCTCCGCGGCCTGGCACCGGGACTTCATGCGGCAGAAGAGGGATCTTGCGGCTCTTGCGTCCGAGATTCGGGAGGTCGAGCGCACCATCGAGGTGCCGGCCTGCATCCGCGACGTCGCCCGCGAGCGGGACTACAGGAACGTCGGGCTCGCCCGGGCGGTGCTTCGGGAACTCGCCGGACGGGCGGAGATGCCGGCGATCCAGCGCCGGTGAACGCGGCCGGTCTTCCCCTGGGAATCTATTATTTTATCTATCCTGCGTAAGGCACAAGACTCGTATGAAGCGGAGGTGGAGCACAGATGGTGCGACTCGCGAAGAACGCGAAGAGTAGTAGTGGGTGGAGCACCTACTCCTACACCTTAACGCCGCTCAAGCTCCGCTTGTGCTCGCACTACGCACCTTGACGCTGTTCGAATTCTTGCCTGCCCTTCGGTGCTCACGCTCCTGCCCTTCGGGCAGTCGCGCTTCGGAACATCGCACCTCGCACCTGACGGTGGTCGAGCTCCGGTTCTACGAACCATCGCACTCCCCGTCAGCCCCTCCTCCCACCTAACGGTGCTCGAACTCCGCTCCTCGCACCTTCGGTGCTCACGTTCGCTTTCGCACACGCCTCGAAACCCTGCGGGTTTCTCGAGCTCCGTCCTTTCAGGACGTCGTTCTCCGGAGCGTCGTTCCCCCAATGGCGATATCCCCTTGAAATCCGTGCCAACATCTGTCAGAGCCGGAGACTGTGGGTCGCCCTCGCTCGGCCGGTCGTTTCAAAAAAAAGTTGTATGGAGAAGGGGCCTACCCCGTCCGCCGAACCGGCTTCACCGGTGCGCGAAGTACGCGCTCACCCGGCCGCCTTCCACCGAGTCGATCCGGGCGAACCCGATCCGCTCGAACTGGATGACGTGGTCCGCCTCCCCGGCAACCGGTGGTTCGCAGAACCCCTCGAGGCTCCCGTCCTGCCGCAGGAGAGTGCAGGGGAGTTTCGCGTCCGCCGGCAGCCACTGGATGATCGGCGCCTTCTCGCGCCGGGCCTCCTCGAGCGAGTCGCCCGCGTAAGATACGCGCGGCTCCTCGCCGTCCCACTCGATCTTCACGTTGTAGAGGTCCTTTAGCCGGACCATGCTCTTGCCCGCGATATCCGCCCGCGGGAGGAGGATCGTTCCGGCGGCGACGAGGGTGCGGACCCCCCGGGATGGGTCGTTCGGGTGCAGTGCCGCGTGGGCCTCGTGACGCGGAGCCCCCTCGACGGTCACCTCGATTGGATCCGGCACGAAGAAGTAGCGGTTCGCCTTCGGGTCGACGAGTTCCTTGTTCCGGGAGTAGAGGTTCTCCCACGAGAACGATATGTCGGTCTCGCCGATACCGATATCGACCATGGCGTTTCGGACCGCCTCGGGCTGGATACCCCGGCGCGCGATCGCCCGGAGCGTCCCGAGATGGATGTCGTCCCAGCCCGTGTAGAGACCGCTCACTATCCCCTCGCGCATCCCCGACGTCGAGAGGACGACGCCCGATATCCCCATCCGGCCATAGTGTCGGTAGACCGGCGGCTTCCAGCCGAAGTAGTCGAAGATGTAGCGCTGTCTCCGCGTGTTTGCGATATGGTCCTTCCCGCGGATCACGTGGGTGATCCCGAGCAGGTGGTCGTCCACCGCGACCGAGAAGTTCATCAACGGAAAGACCGTAGCGTCCACCCGCGGGTGGAGGGGCGTATTCACGATCCGCATCGCGGAGTAGTCGCGCATCGCCGGGTCGGGGTGGGCGAGTTCCGTCTTCACCCGGACGGTCGCATCGCCCTCGTAGAACTCCCCATCAAGCATCTGCTGCCAGAGTTCCAGGTTCTCCTCCACCGTACGTTCCCGGCAGGGGCACGCCCTGCCCTTGAGTTTGAGTTCCCGGAAACGCTCAGAATCGCAGACGCAGACGTAGGCGCCGCCGAGTTCGATAAGTTTCCTGCACCAGTCGTAATAGATATCGAGCCTGTCACTCTGGTAGACGATATCGGTGATCCCGAGCCCCAGCCACGCGATGTCTTCCCGGACCATGTCATATGCTTCGGGATCGACCCTCCGCGGGTCGGTGTCCTCGATACGGAGGACGTACCGCCCTCCATAGCGCCGGACATAGTAGTCGTTTAAGATGGAGGCCCGGGCATGCCCGAGGTGCAGCGGCCCGCTCGGATTCGGTGCAAACCGCATCACCACGCCGTTCTCCGCGCCCTCAAGGGCGGGAAGTTCCCGGACGTGTTCGTGCGTCTCGGAAGGTTCGGCGAGGAGTACGGGGGCGAGTTCCAGAAGGCGGCTCTTCCTCTCCGCCGCGGTCATCTTCGCCACCTCTGCGACCACTTTTCCCGCGAGCGGCCCGATCTCCCGTGCACGGCTCCGGAACTCGGGGTGCTTGCCAAGCACCGTGCCGATGACTGTCCCGCTCTTCGGGGCGCCATCGTGCTTCACTGCGTTCTGCAGAGCGTAGATAAAGAGCAGGTGCTCAATATCGGTCTCCATGGTATCAGTTGCCTCGGGCGATGAAGAAATCGGCGATCTCCGCAAGAAGCCGCTTCTCCTCCGAGTCGGGGAGGACCGAAAGCGCCTGCTTTGCGATGGTGGCCCGCTCGACGGCAACGGCACGCACCTCTTCGACGATGCCCTCGTCCTGCAGCCGGGCGATGAGATCGTCGATCTCGGCACCGGTAAGTGCCCTCCGGTACGGAGCGAGATCGATCCCCCTCTCGCGTGCCCGGATGGCGATCAGGGTCTGCTTCCCTTCCCGGATGTCCGAAGCGCGGTCCTTGCCGCTCGCCTCAGAACTTGCAAGGAGATCGATGAGATCGTCCTGAATCTGGAAGGCAACACCGCTGTTCACCCCGAACTGGTAGAGGGCATCGGCCTGGACCGGGTTCGCACCCGCAAGGATCCCGCCGATGGCGGCAGACGCGCCGTAGAGCACCCCGGTCTTCTTGCTGACCATCTCCAGGTATTCCATCTCCAGGACGTCGTGGCGCTTCTCGAACGCCATATCCATGCTCTGCCCCTCGCAGATCTCGGTGCATGTCCGGGCGAGCATCTTCACCGCGCGGATCTTGGCGGTTTCGGAGGCATCCGAGAGGCAGATGAACTCGAACGCCTTCGCGTACAGGACGTCCCCTGCAAGGATCGCCGTCGGCTCATCCCAGACCGTATGCACCGTTGGGACACCGCGCCGGGCGGCGTCGCCGTCCATGATATCGTCGTGGATGAGGGTGAAGTTGTGGGTCAGTTCAAGCGAGAGCGCCGCCGGGATCAGGTCGTCCGAGCTTCCTTTCCTCACCGCATCTGCAGCGAGTATGACGACCGCCGGGCGGAGGCGTTTGCCGCCCGCAAGCAGCAGGTGGGCGCTCGCCCGGAAAAGGTCGCCGTGGACGTCTCCGAAGTAGCGGTGAATAACTTTGTCGATCCGGTCAGCATTCTTCTCCAGGTAGTCTTCTAGCGTCGTCATGCACTATCTCCTACTTTATCAGGAGGCTCTTGCCGTTCCTCATGACGTGGAGGTCGTTTCCAAGCGTATACCCGATCTCCTCCGCGAACTTCGCATAGCCTCCGGTCATCCCGATATCGCCGTGCGACGGGATGACGTGCTGGGGGTTTAAGAGATGGAGGAACTCGTAGTGGTCCTCCCGGTAGGCGTGACCCGAGACGTGCAGCTCGTCGAAGATCCGCACGCCCGCCATTTTGGCGCGAGCTTCGACCAGGTAGCGCTGCCCGTAGTTCATCGGGTTCGGGATCACCTTTGCCGAGAAGAGGATCTTGTCGCCCTTCTCCAGTTTGTAGGGGGTATCTCCCATCACGATCCTCGTCAGGATGGCGCCCGTCTCCCCCTGGTGGCCGGTGACGATCGGGAGGAACTTGTCCTTCCCGGTCTTCATGATCCGCCTGAGCGTCCTATCAACGGTCCGGCGGTTGCCGAACATCGAGAGCGATTCGGGGAACCCGACCAGTTTCAGCTGTTCTGCCGCCGAACTGTAGCGCTCCATCGACCGCCCGAGCAGGACCGGTTTCCTGCCGATCTCGTGGGCGCATTCGGCGATGGTCTTGACGCGGGAGATGTGCGACGAGAACGTCGAGACGAAGAGAGCGCTTTTGTCGTCCTCGTAACTCGTGATGGTGTCCCGAACCAGGTCCCGTGCGATCTTCTCGCTCGGGCAGCGTCCCTTATCGGCAATGTTGACGCTCTCCGTGATGAGAGCGATGACGCCCTCCTTCCCGATCTGGCGCAACCGGGCGAAGTCCGGCGGCTCCCCGAGCACCGGCGTCCGGTCCAGTTTGAAGTCGTTCGCATAAACGACCGCGCCCCGCGGTGTGTGCAGGACCGGAAAGACCGTGTCGATGATCGAGTGCTGGGCACGCACGAACTCGAGCGTGAGGTGCGGGGAGATGGTGTAGCGCTGTCCGGCTTTCAGGGCGAAGAGTTTATTGTTCACCCCGAACTTCTGTTCGCCTGCAATCTGTTGCCTGATCAGTTCTGAGGTATAGGGCGTGCTGATGATCGGGGCGTTGTAGCGGTGCGCCAGTTTCGGTATCGCACCGATGTGGTCCAGGTGCCCGTGCGAACAGACGATCGCCTTGACACTCCCTTCTACCGCATTCATGATGGTGTCATCAGGAATGGCCTTCATCTCGATCAGGTCCAGAGAATGCATATTCTCGATATCAGCATCCTCATGGATCATCACCTGGTCGAGGCGTAGGCCCATATCAAAGATGACGATTTCCTTTCCGCAGCGGACGGCAGTCATATTTCTGCCGACTTCGTTATATCCGCCCACTGCTATGATCTCAATATCCATGTAGCCTCCTTGTTGGGATGTTTGTTTCGTGATTAGTCGCTGTTTCTAAGCATTTGCCGGGTCAGGCCGGTTATATACGTCCGTGCGTGCCGGAGATCCCGTGTCGACCGGGATCCCGTCAGGAACATCGCCACGCGAAGTTCGCGGTGCATCGCCTCGATGGCCGCAGAGAGAGCATCATCGCTCTCCATGGCCGGTTTTAAGAGAGGGAGCGCCATGCCCCCGAGGTCCGCCCCGAGGGCAATTGATTTCGCGATATCGACACCCGTTCGGAGTCCGCCCGTCGCGATGATCGGGCCTCCCGCCGTCCGGACCTCACAGAGGCTTACCACCGTCGGTATGCCCCAGGAGAGGAACGCTTCCCCGAGATCGGCGAGCCTGGAGTCGTTCGCCCGCAGGCGTTCGATCTTTGCCCATGATGTGCCCCCGTAGCCGCCGATATCGATAGCGCTCGCTCCTGCTCCCCGGATAACCCTTGCCGTCCCGGCGGATATGCCGGAACCTGTCTCCTTCACGATGACCGGGTAGGAGAACTCTTCACAGAGGTACCTGAGCGCTTCGAGGCACCCCTCTGTGTTATGATCGCCCTCCGGCTGAATCGCTTCCTGGAGCGAATTGATGTGGATGGCGATCGCCTGTGCATCGATCATCTCGACAGCCCGTTCCGCCCACTCGATGCCGTGGTCGCGGAGCTGGATGATTCCGAGGTTTGCACAGAGGAAGGCACGCGGCGCTTCCTCCCGCACGACGGTGAAACTCTCCTCCAGTTCGGGCTTTTCCAATGCCGCTCGCTGAGAACCGACACCCATGCCGAGGTTATACCGTTCGGCGGCACGTGCCAGCCGCCGGTTCACCTCGAGGGTGTCCGGGTGTCCTCCGGTCATCGCTGCAATGAAGAGAGGGGAGCCGAGTGCTCTACCGAGGAACCGTGTTTTCGTCTCGATTGCATCCATGTTGCACTCGGGAAGAGCGTTATGGACCAGCCGCACATCGTTAAACCCGGCATCGCCGGCCTCGACAGGCTGCTCACAACAGATGACCAGATGATCCCGTTTCCGTGAGGATGTGGCGGTCTCGTTCGTCATGGCATACCCCTTCCGATTATCGTTCCGCCATGCCCGGTGCCGTCCAGGAACCGGCCAATCTTTGAGACATGGAAGATGTGCGAATCGATGCCTCCATCGGCCAGCGCCAGGAGTTCTGCAATCTTGCCCTGCATGCCTCCGGTCACATCGGTGTTTCCCGATCCGCCAACATCGAGTGATTCTGCCGTGCTCCGGTCGATACGCGGGATGACCTGGCCGTTCTGCAGCACCCCGGGCACGTCGGTTGCAAGGCCCACGCGCCGGCTCGCGAGAGCGGCGGCAAGACGGGTCACGAGCTGGTCGCCCGAGACTATGCAGGAGCCCCGGAGACGGTCCATCACCACGTCGCCGTGCAGCACGGGGACGATCCTGTGTTCTGTCATTTCGGCGATGTGGCGGGTCTCGAACGAGACCAGACGTCCGTCTTGTGCGAGCGCGAGATCGAGCGGGTGGATGCCGATCGCCTCGACCCCCGCGTCCCGCAGGGCATCGACGACCGCGGTGTTCAGGCTTGAGACGGCCGCGTGTGTCTCATAAACGCCGGGAACATTCTCCCTGGTGAGACCGTCGTTGATGCGGTAGCGCCGGGCCTCCGGGTGCCCGCATGACCCTGCACCGTGGACAAGCACGAGCGCGGTCTCTCGGTGTGCGCCAAGCTCTTCCGCAACCTCGTGCAGGCGAGCGTGATCGATAGCGCATTCTCCCGACTTGTCGGTGATCACGCTCCCTCCCAGTTTCAGTACCACGGTCTCAGTCATGCTTCTCTTTTCTCGCGCCGTCTGTATCGATCGTTGTGATAATTGCTTTTCCCTCGCAGGCCTCAATGGCCCCGGCAACCCGGCTCTTTGCACGGCGGGGGCAGAGGGCAATGATGCACCCGCCGCCTCCTGCTCCCGTGATCTTCGCGCCGTATGCGCCGCTCGCCCTCGCCGCGAGGGCGAGTTTGCTGCTGACCGGATGCCCCACGCCGAGCGCCTCCAGGAGGGCGTGGTTTATGTCCATATACTGCCCGAGTTCCTTCGGGTTGCTGATGTTATGGAGGGCGGCAAGCGTCACCGCCCCGATAGCGTCGAGTATCGGGTTTGCGACACCCGGCTGCTTTCGTCGCAGATTCCCGACCAGTTCCACCATCTTCGCGGTGCTGTGCGGCACCAGGGTATTCCCCACCACGATCTGCAGGTTCTCGGGAGGAAGTCTCCGCTTGGAGCCCCCTGTGATGAGCACCATCCCCCCGTTTGCCGAGACGTAGGTGTCGGTGGGGCTTGCCCTCCCTTTCTGGACCTTCTTTTCGATGGCAAACGCAGCTTCGGCGATATACTCGCGGGTGTGCCCGAGACGGAACTCGTCGTTGATTGCAGAAAGCGTGGCCACCGTCACCGCGGCTGACGATCCGAGCCCGGATGAACTCTGCAATTGTGAGTGGACGTATACGCTGCCCCGGACCCCCATCAATTTGAAACACTCGTCGATGTAGGGTGATTTAGGACGTGTCGGGTTGCGGGATTTCCTCACCGTGACAAAGACGCGAGGTTTGATCGCCATCGCGACTCCCGGCTTACCATAGACCACTGCATGCTCGCCGAACAGGAATATCTTGCCCGGCGCGCTCCACGTTGCCAAATTACACCACCGCTATCGCCGCATACCCCACAACCTGATTGTAATCCTCCGTCACGTCGCCGCTGGTCGTATACCGCAGGAGTTCCCCTCTCTCTGCACCGAGCGATTGGCATGTGATGCACATGGCGGCGATTGGGCCGTAGCCACAGACCGTGGCGCCGGTCTCCCGGAGTCGGTGATAAAACTCCGGCACGTCCAGGGTTTTGAGTGCATCGATTACAGTGAGGTCATGCCGGCGGGCCACCTCGTCCGGGACGTAGTGAGAGAAATCGCTCGAGGCGACAATCCGCACGTTTCGTCCCGTGTGCTCGATCGCCTGAAGCAGGTGCTCTGCGAGGCTCACTGCCGCCTCATAACTCTGGTCTCCCATAAGAACGGGCGCAACCCGTGCTCTCGGGAACCGGTATTTGATGAACGGCATCTGCACCTCGATCGAGTGCTCGCTCCGGTGCGATACCTCATCGACCTCGATATCCAGTGCGTCGACAAATCCTGTATCGACGTCTACGATTCCAAGAGGCGTCGCCCACGGGACGGCAGAGGCACTGGTCATGTATCCCCGGTGGCTCGGACCGATGACGACGAATGTGCCGTCAAAATCAGGTGGTATGGTAGAGAAAGCACAGGCTCCGGTCTCCCCCGAGTAGACGTAGCCTGCATGGGGAGAGACGACACCCCGGGCTGTGATGCCCGGAGCCTTGTTTCGGAAGAATGTTTCCAGCAGTTGCTCCAGATGCCTGGGCTCGGCAGGATAGAACATTCCCGCTACACTGCATGGGCGCATATCCATCAAGGTTGAGCTCTTGTGCTTTGGATCTTATAACTCTGTCTCAAAGTCTTCGGGAGTGAGTGATGTGGCCACACCGCGCAGGCGGAGCAGTTCCTTTGTCAGGAGGTAGTAGATCACCGAGAGTGCTTTTCTGCCCTTGTTGTTCGTTGGGATGACCACATCGACGTACTTCGTCATGTTGTTGGTGTCGCAGAGTGCGACGATCGGGATACCGGCCTGGACTGCCTCGGTGATCGCCTGGGAGTCACCGATGGGGTCGGTCACCACGATCACGTCGGGCTCGATGTACTTGTTCAGGCGCTGGTTGGTGAGCATCCCGGGGATGAACCGGCCGATGACGGCCATGCCGCCGATAGCGTCGGCGAACTTCTTCGCCGGGTACTGACCATACTGCCGGGAGGTGACAACCAGGATCTTCGCGGGTTCAAACTGCGAAAGGAACTGCGCAGCGACCTTAACCCGCTCGTCGGTTGCCTGAATGTCCAGGATATACAGCCCATCCCCGCGGACGCGGTAGATGAACTTCATCATGTCCTTGCTCTTCTGCTGGGTGCCGATGTGCACACCTGCCGCGAGATACTCCTCAACGGGTATTAGTGGCTCTTTCAATTCTATTCCAAGTTCGTTTCCTGTCAAGTTAGATCAGCTCCTCTATGCGAATCAGTTCGTTCAGTTTGGCTATCCGTTCTCCGCCGACCACGCCGGTCTTGAGGAAGATGCACCCGAATGCGGTTGCAAGGTGCGCGATCGTCGCGTCGGTGGTCTCTCCGGACCGGTGGCTCATGACGGTCTCCATTCCGCTCTCCTGGGCGAGGTGTATCGCCTCGAAGGTGTCGGTGAGCGTTCCGATCTGGTTCGGTTTGATCAGGACGCAGTTTGCTGCGCATGTCTCGGTGCCTTTCGTGATACGTTCGACGTTGGTCACAAAGAGGTCGTCTCCGCAGATCAGGCAGCGGTCCCCGACCTGTTCGGTCAGGTCGGCGAATGCATCGAAGTCTTCCTCGAAGAGAGGGTCCTCGATGTAGATGAGGTTGTAGCGGTCGACGAGATCCGCCATGTAGGCGATCTGCTCTTCCCTGGTCCGCGCCGCATCCTTGTAGCGGTAACGCTCGCCGTCCCAGAGTTCGCTTGCCGCCACGTCGATGCCCATCCGGACCTCGACGTTCATCTCATCGGAGACAGTGTTGATTGCCTCAGTGATGATCTCGAACGCTTCGATGTCGGTTATGGCAGGAGCCCACGCGCCTTCATCCCCCTTTCCGGAGAGTCTGCCCTGCTTCTGCAGGATCTTCTTCACCGCGCCGTGAACGGCAGCATTGACGAAGACACCCTCCGTTGCGCCGGAGGCCCCGGTGGGGACCACCAGGAACTCCTGAATGGATGTGGCATTCGGGGCATGCGCGCCTCCGCCGATGACGTTGCCGAGCGGCAGGGGCGTCTCGCTGGCAAATGCACCGCCAAGGTAGCGGAAGAGTTCAAGGTCAAGAGACGATGCAGCCGCCTTTGCACACGCAAGCGAGAGTGCTACGGCGACGTTTGCGCCGATTGAACTGAAGTCGGGTGTTCCGTCGTTCTCTCTGAGTAATGCGTCGAATGTGATCTGATCGCGGGTGTCTTCACCGATAAGCGATGGAATCAGGTTTTTCTGCGCGTCCTCGACAGCTTCACGCGGCGGCCGTACCTTCGCTTCATAGGTTCCGGTGCTGGCACCGCTCGGGGCGCAAGCCCGCCCAAAGCCGCAACTCGTGTGGATTTCGGCCTCGACGGTCTCGTTTCCACGGCTATCGAGGATTGTTCTTAAGGTAATCTGTTCGATGGTCGTCATCAGATCACTACTTTCTCTTCACCGTTATAGGGATCACGTCTCGATCGTACTCTTCAAGTGCGATCTCGAGCGGCTCTGTTTTTGGCGTTTTGACCAAAACCGGTGCACCCATCGATATCTGAAGAGCACGAGCCCCTATAATCCGCGCTCGTTCATATCGGGTATACGATTCCATCGTGTAGCCTCAAAATCATTAGTGATAAAATGGGGTCGCTGAGATTTGAACTCAGGTCACAGCATCCCGAACGCCATAGGATGGCCAGGCTACCCCACGACCCCTCATTGGTACGGATTCAGGTCCTCCACTACTACCTTGTGCGTCAACAGCATCCGCCTGCAGCAATATCGCTCCAGGCCGAGATCGTCGAGGATCCGTTTTGGATCCTCGCCCGCATCCCGCCGCTCCTCGAACTCCTTCCAGGCTGTAGAGATGACTTTACCGCATGTAAAACATCGTACGGGTATCATAATAATGGTCCTGCATCCCTTATATCTCTTTCCTCACCGGTAGGACTTCTGGAACTTTGCCCGTGCGCCGGAGCCGTGCGGTTTCTTGGCTTCTTTCTGCCGCGAGTCATTTACGAGCAGAGTACGGTCATACGCGAGGAAAGCGTCCTTAATCTGCGGGTCGTTGTGCCACTCCACGATGCCGCGTGCAAGCGCCGTCCGGACTGCCTCGGCCTGCCCCATCGTACCGCCGCCGGAAACATCGATCGCCGCATCGACACCGTCGAGCGCGTTCGGAGCCAGCAGCAGCGGCTCGGCGATCTTCATACGAGTCAACTCGTTCCCGTAGATCTCCAGGGGTACGGAGTTGATGCGAACCCGGCCGTTGCCGGGTTTCAGGGTCGCCCGGGCGATTGCCGTCTTTCTCTTACCGCTTGTATTGATGATCTTTGCCATTCCATCACCCTACTTTAATATTTTGCTCCGAGGTTGGTGCTTATCGCCCCGATCGTTATATACCTTGGGCTGCTCAGCCGGTCGATGTGAGCGCTCTCCAGCGTTTCGGTTTCCATCCCGGCGAGCTCTACTGGAACGCCGACATAGGTCTTGATCCGCTTGAATGCGGCGATACCGCGCTCGCGCTTGTATGGCAGCATGCCCCGTATGGTGCGCTTGACGATATGATCGGGCCTGCGCGGGAAGAACGGACCTCCCTCACGAGACCCCCGCTCGCGCTTTGTGGTGTAGTTCGCGAGCACGTGCGCCCGGTTTCCGGAGACGATTGCTTTTTCCGCGTTCACGATGGCGATCTCCTCGCCGGCAAGCGCACGCTGCGCGACGATGCTAGCCATTCTTCCGAGCCGTAGTCCGTCTGCGTCGATAACTGTAACCATTCGTCTCACCTGAGGATCCGTACCCTGCTCCCCTTCGGGTTGTCCCGAACGAGGTCCTCGATGGTCATGCACGTTCCGTTGGCACCGGTGATCTTGCTCACTGCTGCCTCGGAGAAGTCCAGGGCGGCAATCTTCACCGGCAGGCGGAGCGCGCCGCTGCCGAGCACCTTGCCCGGCACCAGGATTGTCTCGCCTTCGTTCGCGTACCGGTCGATCTTGCTGAGATTCACCTCAGCGTAATTCTTCCGGGGTGCATCCAGCCTCTTTGCAATCTCGCGCCAGATGTTCGCCTCATGTAAGCGTGACGCGTCTTTGAGCGTCACGATGAGGGCGGTCAGCCGGGGGTTCGATTTAGTCTCGGTTGTCTTCTTCATTCAGTCCCCTCTCCCGTTATCTCGTTCATCACGTCTGCCAGGTCGTCTGATGATTTCTGGATATACTGTAGCGCTCTCTCGATGATCTCCCGGACGGGCATTGAGCCGTCGCCTTCCACCACGAAGATGAACCTGTTCGGAGCGGCATCAATATGGATGGCTGCTTCGGCTCCGATGCCGCCGGCAAGGCATGCCCGTTCGCAGAGCCTGCAGAGAGAACAGAATTCCTGCCGTCCCTCGATGACCCGAACTTTCCCCTGTTCTGCTTCGAGCACGCCCCTTGGACATTCGTCGACGCACATACCGCACCCATCGCACCGCTCATCGATGATAATCTCGGGGTAATTCTTATAGCCGCAGGCGGTCGTCGCCTGCCACTTGGCATGCTCTTTTCCGGTGCCGACGATGGCGTATGCTTCGAGTACGACCTTCTGGTCCCGCGCAAGATCGATGATGGGGATTTTCTCCTCCGCCGGTGCAGCGTCGGGATCCTGAGGGATCAGATCGTTCGAGTAGACGGTCCTGGGCCCCTCAACGGAGAGCGTATAGGTGGCGGTGCAGATAGGGCATCCGACGCCTTCGCAGGAGCACTCGCTGCGCGGCTTGTAACGCTTCAGGTCGGTCCGGAGAGGTATGAGCCCCAGCCGGTGTGCCAGCATCTCATCGAAGAGAACACTTGTGTTATCGTAGATACGGATATCTTCGATGGCGAGCGTCGGCACTTCGCTGATCATCGCCCGCCGGAACGTGTTGGCGAACGATGTGGAAACGCCGCTAAGGGTGAATTTGGCGACTCTCTCATCCAGTCGAGAAAACGCTATCTCCATTACACTCTCCTTCCTCTCCGGCCGCCTTTACCGCGGATGCCGTCATGGGGCACCGGGGTGACATCTTCGATGCGGCCGATCCTCATCCCCGCACGGGCGAGGGCACGGATCGCTGCCTGAGCGCCGGGCCCCGGGCTCCGCTGTTTGCCGCGGCCGGGTGCACGGACCTTCACGTGGACGCCGGTGATTCCCTTGTCGCGTGCGTTCTGTGCGACCTGGATTGCCATCTGCATGGCTGCGTAGGGAGAGCTCTCGTTCCTGTCCTGCTTCACGACCATGCCGCCGCTGCTCTTGGTGACTGTCTCCGCTCCGGAGAGATCGGTGACGGTGATAATGGTGTTGTTAAAGGAGGCAAAGATGTGTGCAATGCCCCATTTCTCTTCTGCCATAATATTACCTCATTCCTGTGCGGGCGATGCGGCTTCTCTCAGGGTGAACGTCGTTCGTGAACGGGGATGGGCCGTAGTAGGAGATCTCCTGCTCTTCGGCTCTCGCGACCCGGTAGCTCGGCACGGTCACGCGGCGACTGGAGATCGCGATGTGGCCGTGGGTGATGAACTGGCGAGCCTGTTTTGGGGAGCGTGCGAACCCCTTCCTGAGGACCAGCGTCTGGAGGCGGCGGTCGAGTTGCTGCTCGACTTTCAGCGCAAGAACATCACCGACGTCGGCGTTCTCGCCGACGAGACCGTAGCGGTGCAGGTGGTTGATAAGTTGGTCTCTCTTCTTCTGGTAGTCCTCGGTGCTGAGTCCGCCTGAGCGGAGTGCTACCAGTTCACGGGCGGCAGCGCGGTATTTCCGCAGCACGCTCTGGGCTTTCCAGAGTTCACGCTTGTTTCGGAGCCCGTAATCGATGATGAGCCGCTTTTCGTCCTCAAGTCTGGTCTTCTCGAACCGGCGCTTGGGTGTCGCGTATTGCTTGTGGTTTTTTCCAGGATATACCATTCAATCACCGCTCAGTTCTTCTTTCTCTTGACACCGACAGTCGTGCCCGTTCTTCCGGTAGACTTGGTGCGCTGACCGCGGACCTTCTGTCCGGTCTCGTGCCTGATGCCGCGGTAGCTGCGCATCTTTCTCATGCGGTTGACGTCGTCATCATTCATCATGGTAAGATCGTTGCCGAGGAGGTGGCGGATCTCTCCGGTGTAGACGTCTTTTGGGCGGTTTACCATCCAGTCGGGCACCTGTTCGGTGTAGGTGTCGACGGCGTTTGCGATCCGCCCGACGGATTCGTCGTCCAGCTTGCCGAGCACGGCATGCGGATCCACGGCGGCAAGGGCGGTGATGGTGCGCGACGTGTGCGGACCAATGCCCTTGATCCCGGTCAGTGCGATGTGCACTGCCTTGGTGCCGTCGAGATCAGTGTTCCTGATTCGAACAAAGTACTTTATCTCTTCTTCATCCATGTGATCGCCTCATCATCGAC
>Ga0265294_10003169_pt1 | contig 21192 bp, 12 predicted proteins | sample MunlanPumphouse3_FD_192504 | JGI IMG/M metagenome (GOLD analysis project Ga0265294, IMG submission 192504) | Groundwater microbial communities from a municipal landfill in Southern Ontario, Canada - Pumphouse #3 | ecosystem: Environmental > Aquatic > Deep subsurface > Groundwater | place...
CCCGTTAGCCGGAAGGTCGGGTAACGGTCCGCCTCGGCCACGCCGATGCGGGCCGTCTGCGCCGCCAGCCGCCGTTCGGCGGCGCGCACATCCGGGCGGCGCCGCAACAGGTCGGCCGGGATGCCCATCACCACACGCGGCGCTGCGGCCGGAATCGGCGCGATAGCCGTCAGGGCGGCATCCATTTCGCCCGGCATCGTGCCGGTCAGCACGGCCAGCGCGTTGAGTGCGGCCTCCTCCTCGCTCAGCAGGCCGGGGATCGTGGCGCGCGTGCGCTCTAGGTTGTAGCGCGCCTGCTCCACGGCCAGCGCATCGCTGATGCCGGCCTTGGCGCGGGAATCCACCAGATCGAGCGTGTCCGCCTGCACCGTGAGATTGGTGCGGGAGACGGCCAGCCGCTGGCGCACGGTTTGAAGCTGCGTGTAGGCGCGGGCGGTCTCCGCAGCCACGCTCACCCAGATCTGTTCCAGCGTCGCCACGTCGGCGTCGAACTCAGCCTGCGCGGCCTCGATGGCTCGGCGCCTGCGTCCGAACAGATCGAGTTCCCAGGAGGCGTCAAAGCCCGCCGTATAGAAATCGCCCTCGCCCGGCGCGCCCGCGTTGTCGCTGTTGCGGAACCGGCGGTAGGCGCCGGCGGCATCCACCTCCGGCAAGAGTCCGGCACGGCTGATGCCCAGACGGGCGCGCGCCTCGCGCACGCTGGCGATGCCGCCCTTCAGCGTGCGGTTCGCGCGCAGCGCGCGGTCCACCAGTGCGGTCAGGGCCGGGTCGCCGAACACGCCCCACCATGCGGAGGCCTCCGCGCTGTCGATGGCCGCACCGTCAACCGCCTGCGGCAACGGCGCGGCGGGCAGCGCGTTCTCGGGCGCCTGATAGTCCGGCCCCACGGCGCGGCAACCCAGCATCAGCGACAGCAGCACAACGACCGCAGCGGCAGAGCTTGCGTCAGGTTTAGGACTCCGCCGGAAAAACCCTTTGATCCTTTCACGCCACGTCTGGAAAAAGGCATACAGCCCTGGCACCAGAATGATGCCGAACACGGTGGCCGCGATCATGCCCGAGAGGGTCGTGACACCGATCGCGCGCCGGCTGGCCGCGCCGGCGCCGGTCGCGTAGACCATCGGCAGCACGCCCAGAACAAAGGTCAGCGCCGTCATCAGCACCGCGCGGTACCGCTGCCCCGCGCCCTCGGCCGCCGCAGCCACGATGGGCTCTCCCTCCTCACGCTTGGCCTTGGAAAACTCGACGATCAGAATCGCGTTTTTGCTGGCCAGCGCGATCAGCAGGATCAGGCCGAGCTGGGCATAGATGCTGAGCGACATGCCCAGATATCGCAGGCCGAACAGCGCGCCGGCCATCGCCACGAAGATCGAGAACATCACCGGCAGCGGGATCGTCCAGCTCTCGTACTGCGCCACCAGGAACAGATAGCCGAAGACCAGCGCCGCGATCATGAGCAGAACCGTCTGTCCCGACGCGCGCTGTTCCTGAAAGCTCAGTCCCGACCATTCGAACGCATACTCTTTGGAAAGCGTCCGCTTGGCCACGTCGGCGATCCGCGCCATCACCTCGCCGCTGCTTGCGCCCGGCACGAGCTGCGCCGTGATGCCCGCGCTCGGAAAGAGGTTGTACCGCGGATAAAGCCGCGGACCGACCTGACTCTCCAACGAGACCAAGCTGCCCAAAGGCACCATGGCGCCTCGCGAACTGCGCACGTAGAGCTTGAGCGCGTCTTCCGGCATGCGGCGGCCCGCCCAGTCGGATTGGATGATCACCTGATTGACCTGCGTGTCCAGATTGACGTCGTTCACGTAGAGCGAGCCGAAATAGTTCTGCAAGGTCGAGAACACTTTGGAGACCGGGACGTCCAGCATCTCGCATTTGAGACGGTCCACATTCATGCGGACCGAGGGCGTTTTGGCCGTGAACCCGCTGAAGGCGAAGAGTACGCCCGGCACGCGGTTGATCTCGCCCAGAAACTGCTGGAGCACCGCGTCCAGCTTGGCGGGATCGCTGTCCGTCAGCGCCTGCAAACGGATGTCGAGTCCAGAGTTCGCGCCCAGGCCGGGAATGGAGGGCGGCATGAAGAAGTTCAGCTCAGCGCCGGCGATCGCGGCGCATTTTCCGCGGATGGTGCTCATGATCGCGGCCGCCTGGAGGTCAGGCGCATGACGATCCGCCCAGTGCTTGAGCCCGATGATCACGAAGCCCACGCTCTCGGCGCGGCCGCCCATCATGCTGAAGCCGGTGATCGCCTGCACGAACTGCACGCCCGGCACGCCGCGGGCGACGGCGCTGACCGCATGCATGACCTCCTCGGTCCTCGCCTTGGCCGAACCTTCCGGCATCCGCACATCCGCAAAGACCACGCCTTGGTCTTCATCCGGGAGGAAGGAGGTCGGTGTCTGCTTGAACCACACCCACGTCAACAGCATCGTGCCGATCAGCAGCAGGGCGGTCAGCGCGAGCCGGCGCGCCAGAAACACGGAAAGCGAGACATAGCCGCTGCGGCTGCGGTTAAGCGCCGCGTTGAACCAGCCGAGCGGACCGCGGCGGTGCATCTTGGGCGGATTCAGCATCGTCGCGCAGATCGCGGGGCTGAGGGTCAGCGCATTCAAGGTCGAGAAGCAGATCGCGACCGACATCGTCACGGCGAACTGCTGGTAAACCTTGCCGGTGATGCCGGGAATGAACGCCACAGGCACGAAGATCGCAAGCAGCACCAGCGTCGTGGCGATCACGGCGCCGGTCACCTCGCGCATCGTCTCTTTGGTGGCGGTTTTGCGGTCCATGCCGCGCATCTCCATCAAATACTGCACCCGCTCCACCACCACGATCGCGTCATCGACGATCGATCCGATCGCCAGCACCAGGCCGAAGAGCGTCAGCGTGTTGATGCTGTACCCGAACGCCTTCATCACGGCGAAGGTGGCGAACAGCGAAACCGGAATCGTGAGCATCGGCACCAGAGTCGCCCGCCAATCCTGCAGGAACAGATAGCAGACAAAAACGACCAGCACAAAGGTCATGAGCAGCGTGGAGACAATCTCCCGGATACTGGAGCGCACGAACTTGGTGGCGTCGTAGGCGGTCAGCATCTCCATGTCTTCCGGCATGCGCTCGCGCAGGCGCTGCAACTCACGCTGCACCCCGTCCATCGCCTCGATGGCGTTGCTGCCGGGTTTCTGGGCAACGGCGATCGACACCGAATCGGCGCCGTTGTAGATGCTGCTGAAGCCGTAATTGTTTTCGCCCAACTCCACCTTCGCCACGTCTTTGAGCCGCACCACCCCGCCCTGCTCTTCAGTGCGGATGATGATCTCCTGAAAATCTTCCGGCCGGTTCAAGCGTCCTTGCGTCTGGAGTGTCAGCACTTGTTTGATCTCGCCCGGATTGGGCGAAACGCCGGCCGAGCCCAGTGCGGCCTGGACATTCTGGTTCTGGATCGCCTGGATCACCGAATCGGCCCCCAACCCCAACGCGGCCAACCGCTCGGCATCGAGCCACACGCGCATGCTGCGCTTGGGTCCGTAGACTGTCGCGTCGCCGACACCCGGCACGCGCGCGAGCACGTTTTTGATGTGGTTGTAGATATAGTCCGAGAGGGCCAGCCGGTCGAAGGTCCCTTTCGGCGACCGCAGGGTCAGGAACCCCAGCATGTCCGAGGACCGCGTATACACCGAAACGCCCTGTTTGGTGACCTCTTCGGGCAGACGCGGCGTGGCCTGCTGCACGCGGTTCTGCACCTTGACCATATCGAGGTCCAGATTGGTGCCGATCTCAAAGGTCACGGTCAAATTGTAGTTGCCGGAATCGTCGCAGTCCGAGGCCATGTAGAGCATGTCGTCCACGCCGTTGACCTCCTCCTCCAACGGAATCGCGACCGTGTTGGCCAGATCACTCGCGTTGGCGCCCGGATAGCGGGTCCGCACCGACACCTGGGGCGGCGTCACCTGGGGATACTGCGTGATCGGCAGCGTCTTGACCGCCAGGGCCCCGGCAAGGGTCAGCACGATCGAGATGACCAGCGCGAACCTGGGGCGTTCAATAAAGACATCGGAGATCATTTGCGGGCGGCCTCCTTCACGGGCGCGAGCGTCACCGGCTGGCCCGGCATCACCTTCTGGACACCCTGTACCACGACCCGCTCGCCCGGCTTGACGCCGGACCGCACAGCCATGCGGCCGTCCGCCATCGCGCCGGTGTCAACCGCACGGCGCTGCGCGACCCCCGCGTCATCAACCACATACACAAAGCGTCCCGCTTGATCGGTCAGCAGCGCCTCCTGCGGCACCACGGTGGACTTCGGCGCGTTGGCGAGGTCCACCAGGACAGTCACATAGCCGTCCGGCACCAGCAGGCCGTGCTTATTGGAGAACCGCGCCCGTACCGACAGCGTCGCGGTGTCGGCTGACATCGTGTTGTCCTCAAAATCGCGGGCACCCACCCCGTCAGACACCGTACCGGTCGGCAGACGGTAACGGATGCGCAATGCATCCTGCACACGCTCTGTCCCGAAATGCTCGATCGCCTTGAGATAATCTTTATCCGTGACCGAGAATGCGATGCGGATGGGATCCACCTGAACGATCCGCACCAAAGGCCCCAGCGAAGGCGACACGTAGTCGCCCACATTCGCGACGGTCCGTCCGACACGCCCGTCGATCGGCGCGATGATGCGCGTGTGCTTGAGATCGAACTCCGCCAGCGCCAGATTGGCAACCGCCTGCTTGACCGCCGCCTGCCCCTGGGCGACATCGCTGCGCGCGGTATCGAGATCCGCCTGCGTGATGGCGCGCGCGTCCGAACGCTCCAGCCGGTTGAGATAACGCCGGGCGCGGTCGAGCGCCGCCTCGGCCTGGCCGATCTCGGCCTTGCGCACCGCGACCCTCGCGTCATACTGCTCCGGATCGATGGTGAAGAGCAGGTCGCCGGCCTTGACCAGCGCGCCCTCTTTGAAATGCACCAGCTTGACATAGCCGCCGACCTGCGCGCGCAGCTCGACATCCTGGATCGGCTCGACCCGGCCGATATAGGCGTTGGGCGGATTGATCTCCATCTCTTCAACCGGCCGGACCTCGACCAGCGGCGGCCCGCCAGCCCCGCCCATCATCGCAGCCATCGGCGGCGGACCGCCAGCCGGTTTTTGCGGCACCAAGGCGCGCGCCATCCACCCCAACCACAGCAGACAGGCCGCCGTCACCAACCAGCCCATGACTTTGGCCGCAGGATGCTCATGCTTGGCCGCTTTCGCTTTCTCTAACTCTTCGCTCATACACGGGACCCTTTCTCACTCAAAAAATCAACTTTTCACGCCGTTCAAAACCGCTTGAAAACCCAGCCGGAGCGCGCTTTCAAGATCGGTCTCCAAACAGTGCGAAATTTCATGTTCCAACAAACCCAGCCAAATGACCATGACCACTGACGATACCGTCGCGAGGTCAACATCGGGGCGGATCACACCCGTGCTCCGCATGCCTTCCAGCGCCGAAAAGACGATGGCGTAAGGCATGGTTGACACAGTATGTATCCGCTGGTGCACCAGTAAGAATTTGGAGGAGGACCAGTCAAGCCGCCGCACCATCAGGAAGAAACGCCGGTTTGCCGGCGAGTCGACGATCAGGCGCGCGCGCTGCACGAAGTAGGCGGTCAACGCCTCCAGCGAATCCAAGGAAGCCGGATGCGACAGCGTGCGCGCCAACTGAACGGTGTGCCGTTCGGTCATGAACACGACAAGCTCTGCAAGCAGTTCGGGCTTGCTCTTGAAATGCCAATAGACCGCGCCTTTGGTAAGGCCGATGTGCTGCGCAACTTCATCAAAGGTCGTACGCTCGTATCCGTTCTCCACGAACAGTTTGAGCGCGGCCTTCATGATCCGCAGCCGCGTCTTTTCTGCCTCGGCCTTGGTTTTTCGCGCCATTCACACACCTCCCCCGCTTCAGTGGGCACGTACTATACATACCTTCGGGTAGGTATGCAAGGCAGAAAAACAGGGCGACGACACGCCCGCCGTGGAGCTTTACGCGGGCTGGAGCTGGCTGCCGTACGGCTATGGCTGGCATTGTCCCAACCGTTACCCCTACGCAGCCGCTGGAAGACCGTGGCAGCCGCATGCGGGCATCCTGTTTCTGCTGGACGGACACGACCTTGAGGCCCGGGGGATCCGTGCCGTCACCAACGCCCCAGCTCACTCGCCAAACACATAAACCAGGCTGAGGCGGTCGGCGACCGCGCGCACGCCGGACATGAACGTACTGAGCGGCAAATCGGCCGGCGCGTAGACAAAGAGCAGGCGCACCTTACTGTCAGTCCCGCCGGTCTGCGTCACCAGCTTGGGAAACTCCGCCCACTCCGTAAACGGATAGTCGCGCGGCGTCAGCTTGGGATCGAGCCCCTCGACCGTCCAATCCTCCTCGATGAAGACCAGCTTCTTGCTGAGCGCGCCATCCGCCGCGCGCGTTACATGCAGCTCAAACGGCTGCGGGTGGCGGTCCTTGCGCTCGCGCCACTTTTCCAGCGGCAGGAAGGCCTTGGGATAGAGCCCGTCATCGGCCTTGCCGTCCAGCTTGATGCCCTTGCCATCCAGCATGTCGAAGACGCGCGCCACATCCGCCGCACGGCGCAGTGGCATCGCATCATCAAACCGCACGGTCACAAACGGCTCGCGGCCGGCTTCAGCCTGAGCACGCAGCCAGGTCAAAACTTCGGCGATCTCCCCCACTTTGGCCATGCGCCCGTCCGCGTGGGTGCAAGTGAGCGTCAAACGCTCGCCGTCCAGCGCCGCCGAGGCCGTCAGCGGCAGCACGCGCGGGCGGCCGTCGGCCGGCAGCAGCGGCCGCAGCACGATTTCGAGCGGCGCCCCGTAGGGCAGGGCCTCCGCCAGTGACAACCGGCCATAGACTTCACTCTGACCGACTTGAAAAGGCACGTCGAACACCGTGTCGGGGGCATTGTACAGGGCGATCACCGAAGAGGGCATGTTGGTATCCGCCCGACACGTCGCGTCCTCCCAGCGCGCGCCCGTAAAGACCAGACCGCCCTCGCCCACCAGCGGTGCCGCCGTCTCTTTGTCATCGATCAAAACCCGTAACGGGCGGGCGGGCGCGCCTGGCACATCGAGGCGGCGCACCGTCGCCTCGACACGCTCGCCGCAGGGCCAGAATCGGAACGGGCGGCTGCCGACACACCCGCCGCGCGCGAGCCCCAGACATTCGACAGCACGCACGATGTCGCCGGGCAGCGCGATCGTCACGGCCACCGCCTCATAGGCGCGGTCACTCAGCGGCCCCACCAGCAGAAATTCGGCTGTGATCCCGACCCGGTGTCCAACCGCTTCGGCCAGCAGACGCACCTCACGCCGTTGCCGGTCGGCGACCACGCCGCGCCAGACGTCGCCGGCCGGCACGGCGTGGGCCTGGGCGTCCTGCCAGGCCGCCACCGCGTTGGTGTGGACCGTGCGCCACTCGGCCGGGCCCGTGAAGCCCGCCGCCGCCGCACGCCAAACGGCGCACGCCGCGAGCGCCCCAACCACCCCGACCCTGATTCGCGTCATCTCACACCTCCGCTTAAAGGGACCGCCGCTCAGCGCCCGCCACGTCGGCGACTGCCGCTTGGAAGCCAGCCGCCGACCGCTCGATCACGGAGTCCTCCACACTGAAGCTCAGCCGAAAATATCCGCTGAAGCCGAAGCCGCGGCCCGGAACGGCCAGCACATTCTGCGCGAGCAGCGCCTGGACGAAGGCCTGGTCATCCCCGCCCGGCGCTTCAGGAAAGAAGTAGAAAGCCCCCTGCGGCAGCGCGAACCGGATGCCGGCCTCACGCAACACGCGGGCCATAGCCTCGCGCCGCCGCGCGTACACCGAGACATCGACGCCCTGGTCGAGCAGCGCCATCGCCAGCCGCTGCCCCAGCACCGGCGCATTCACGAAACCCAGCGTGCGGTTGGTCAGGGTGACCGCGTTCATGAGCGTCGTCACATCCGGCATGGCAGGGTTCGCGACCAGATACCCCACGCGCTCACCGGCCATCGAGAGGTTTTTCGAAAACGATCCCAGCACCAAGGCGAACGGAGAAAGCGGCAGGATCGGCGGCACGACCGCGCCGTCATACGCCAAAAAGCGGTACGGCTCGTCGCTCAGCAGGAACAGCGGCCGCTCGCGCGTTGTGTTGACGCGGTTGACCAGCGCGGCCAGCGCGGCCAGCGTCTGCTGCGAGTAGACGCACCCGGTCGGGTTATTCGGCGAATTGATCAGCAGCACGCGCGTGCGTTCGGTCACCGCCGCTTCGATCGCCGCGACATCCGGCTGAAAATCGGGCGGCAGCGACGGCACGGCCTTGAGCACGCCGCCGAAATGCCCGCAATAGGAACCGTACTCGACGAAATAGGGCGCGGGGCAGAGCACCTCGTCGCCCGGCTCCAGCACCGCACGGAAAAAGGAGGTCAACGCGCCGGCCGCGCCGCAGGTGACCACGACCTGCGCGGCCTGCACCGCAGTCTGCTGCTGCACGCTCAGGTGGGCGGCCAGCGCCTCGCGGAACTCAGGCAGGCCGGCATTGGGGCAATACCCCATGCCGAACGGTTGCGCCACGCGTTCAGCCAACCCGTGCAGCGCGTCGGCCGCACACGGCGGCGGCGGAATATCTGGATTACCGAGACTGAAATCGTAGACGTTCCCGGCCCCGAACTGCTTTTTCAGTTCAATGCCTTTTTCGAACATGCGGCGGATCCATGAAGAGCCCGCCAGTTGAGTTTGGATCGCACCTGCAAGAACCTGCATGTCACTTCCCTGTAACTTGAGCGTTGAGTTGAGTCTTGAACGTTACCCCATCGTTTGTTCCCGACGCAACCGCGAGTCGGGCACCCACGCTTACGGCAGCCCGCCGGCTGTCTCAGCATCGAGCAGACGCGTCGTCACGGCGCCCTGCTGTTTCAAAATCTTCGACCCGCGCGTGATCTTGCACAGGCTGATCCGCAGCTCCTCGGCGATCCTGCGCTGCGTGACGCCTTCCGACAGCCGCTCCAGCAGGCGCCAGCGCAATGTGATGTCGCGCACCTCGCCGGGCGTCAGCAGTTCTTTCAGAAACGCGCGCATCTCGTCGGGCGACTCAATCGATGCCAGAATGCCGGCCACGCGCTCAAAAACGCGTTCATCCACTGTGTGTTTCGTCCGCATCGCCGACATCCTTTCCAGGGCGCGGTCACCAGGGGCGTTCGGCCTTCTTCTTCATGGCCTCAAGCGCCTCATCCGCCTCGATTTTGCGCAGTCGCTCTTCCAGCAGCGGGAAGGTGTTTCTGTTCTTGAACAGCTCGCCGCAAATGCCGATGTCGAGAAAATAGACACCGCCCTGCTTGAGCCGGTGCTGCAGATCAAGCGGCGATTCCGCATACCGCAACGCCTTCGGCAGGACGCCCATCAGTGTCCGTGCGGTGCCGTAGGTGCCGTTGATCCGGTTGTGCCGCTGACCGAAAAAGAAAATTTCTCCGCGCGATAAGGCCTGCTCGTACCCGGCACGGATACGGTCGAGCCCTTCGACCACTTGCGCCTTATCGCGCGCATGGTCTTCCGGAGACCTGGCGGCCTGCGTCGATGCGGCAGGTGCAGGCCGCGCTGCGGCCGGCTGCGGCGCGGCCGCTGGCTCCTCCTCATCCGCAAAAAGATCATCGATGCTCTTGACCGCTTTCTTCTGCGCATCCTCCGCAACCGGTTGCGGGGGGGCAGGCTGCGCCGCCTCCGGCGCGACTGCCTCGAAATCACCGTCGGCGTCCACCGCGTGCGCGGCCGATGCCGGCTCCACGCCGCGCGGCCACCCCACCGGTTGCTCAACCTGAACGCGGTTGATAAAGATTCCGTTCCCGCGCCGCGTCACCGTATAGGGCGGCGCGAGGTAACGGCCTTCAACAAAAACAAACCCGCTCATACCGGGCACCCCATACGCAATCCCCAACTCCGCAAGGGCCGCCTCCGTGACCTCCGGCAGTTGCGCGCGCGCCGCGCATGCCGCGACGGCTGCAATCCCCACTACCCTAACGATCCATGGTGTGTACATGTCAGTTGTTATCCTACAAAAAAAGCCCCACTTTGCCGTAATGCAGAATCTCTGAAACCTCACTCCTGAGGTGGGTGCTCTAGGCGACGCCATCCGGACCTGCACAGGGCAGGTGTCCTTGCTGCGTCGCATTCGAACTCCCGATACAAATTGAAGGTCAGAGAAATGCTGCGTATCCGCGCACAAAGCAGGGCCCACTTCGTTTCACTCGCCGGGCCACTCGGCCATCCCGGCTCCTCTCAAAGAACGATTTGCGTCAGCCTTCGCGAACCTCCACGCTCAGCCCGCTCTTCAACGCCTGAACGATTTTGGAAAAGGCCGCATTCACCTCCTGGTCCGTCAACGTCCGGTCCGGCGAACGGAACTCCAGGGTGAACGCCATGCTGCGCTTCCCTTTGCCGATTTCTTTTGATTGAAAGATATCAAAAAGCCGGACTTCGGTCAATTCCCCGGGACCAGCCCGACGCACCGTTTCCACCACGTCGCGATGCGTCACCTCGGCATCTGCCATAAACGCGATGTCGCGTCGCACCGCCGGATACTGCGGCACCGGCTTGACCCCGGACACCTCGCCCGCGCCGGCCAGCAACGGCGCCAACCGAAGTTCAGCCAACGGCATCGGCGCCGTCATGCGCCACTGATGGCGCAGTGCGGCCGACACCAGTCCCATGCACCCGATGCGCTCACCGTTAAGCAGGATGTCGACCGCCCACCCTTCATCCATCGCAGGGTGCGCGCTCCGTTCGAACGCCAAACGTCCCGCGTGCAGAGCCGCCGCCAGATTCTCCACCGCACCTTTGAGCCAGAGCATCGACTCCTCGTTGGCAACCGCGCGCCGGCGGTCCACGGCCGAACGGCCGAACGGCCCCATCATCCCCAAGGCCACGCGTTCTTCCTCGCCGGGCTCGCCGTCCGCCCCTTTGAAAAAGACGCGCCCCATCTCAAAAAGCGCCGCGCTCTCGACCTGGCGCGAGGCATTGCGCCCGAGCGAACCCGCGAGTTGCGGCAGCAGCGAATCGCGCAGCACACCGTAATCGGCGCTCACCGGATTCGGCAACACCGCCCGCGAGGCCGCCCGGCGCGCATCAAACGCGTCCAACTCCTGCGCCGCGAGAAAACTGTAGTGCATCGCCTCACTGAACCCCATGCCCAACAGGAACTGGCGGCAGCGCGCCCGCACGTGGAACGGACTGTCATCGAGCGTTGAAACCGCCGTCGCGTCCGGCATGCGGTCTGGAATCGCGTCCAGCCCGTGCAGGCGCGCGATCTCTTCGATCAAATCCGCCTCCAGCGTCAAGTCCAGCCGCCACGACGGAATGCGGAAGGTCGCGCCCTGCGCGTCACGCGCAAGCACCTCGAGCCCCAGAGACGTCAGCAGGCCGACCATCTCGTCGGGCGGCAGCACCACGCCGATCACCGCCTGCGCCCGCGCGAAGCGCAGGCACACCTCGCCCGCCTTCCAGGCACGGTTGTCCACATCGATCACGCCTTTGGCCACGCGCGCCTGTCCGAGCTCGGCCAACAGGGCCACCGCCCTTCGGCTCGCCCAATCCGCAAGATCCGGATCCACCCCGCGCTCAAAGCGGCGCGACGACTCGGTACCGAGCCCCAGCCGCGTGGCGGTGAATTTGGTTGACGCCGGGTCAAACAGCGCGCTCTCCAGCAGCACGTGCTCGGTGCCCGCCGCAATCTCGCTGCCCGCGCCGCCCATGATGCCCGCCACCGCGCTCGGCACCTGGGCGTCCGCAATCACCAGCATGCTCGGATCGAGCGTACGCTTCACGCCGTCCAGCGTTGTGATCGCCTCGCCCGGCGCGGCGCACCGCACCACGACCGTCCGCTCCGCCAGCGTGCGGTAGTCAAACGCGTGCAGCGGCTGACCGCACTCCAGCATCACGTAGTTGGTCACGTCCACCGTCAGGCTGATCGCCCGCACGCCGCACAGCTCCAGTCGGCGCCGCATCCAGGCCGGCGCCGTCCCGTCCTGCACGCCGGTCATCACGCGCGCCGTATAGCGCGGACACTTGGCCGGATCCTCCACGCGAACCTGCGCGAAACGCTCCACCGACTCGTCGGTCTCGGAAAACGCAACGGAGGGCAGACGCAGTGGGCGCCGCAGCAATGCGGCGAACTCACGCGCGATACCGATGATCGAGAGGCAGTCGGGACGGTTCCAGGTAATCTCCAGATCCAGCACCGTCTCTGGCTGCGGCAGCACGTCGCGCAGTGGCGTCCCCGGCTTCAGCGCAGGATCCAGCTCCAAGATACCCGCGTGATCGTCCGAGAGTTTGAGCTCGCGCGCCGAGCAGAGCATGCCGAACGACTCCACGCCGCGCAATTTGGCCTTCTTGATCGTGAACCCGCCCTCGGGAATCACGGCGCCGATGCGCGCAAAGGCAACCGTCAGCCCGGCACGCGCATTGGGTGCCCCGCACACCACCTGCCACGTCCGCTCGCCGTCCGACACCGTGCAGACATGCAGGTGATCCGAGTTCGCGTGCGCCTCGCAGGCCAGCACCTCGCCCACAACAAAGGCGTCGTCGAGCGTCACGCCAACCGCTTCGATCCCCTCCACCTCCACGCCCGAAAACGTCAGCTTGTCGGCTAACTCCTTGACCGACAAATCCGACACATCCACAAACTCATTCAGCCAACTGACCGGTACTTTCATGCCCGAAAACCCTTCTTTCGCTCAACATGGTCACTCTGTGCAACACCATCCGCCTCACGCCAACTGACTCAGAAAACGAGTATCGTTCTCGTACAGCCAGCGGATGTCTGGAATGCCGTACTTGACCATCGCGATGCGCTCGACGCCAAAACCGAAAGCGTAGCCGTAAACCGCTGCCGGATCGTACGCCTGATCACCACGCGCCCGGTTGACATGCTCGTACACGCGCGGGTCCACCATGCCTGCGCCGGCGATCTCGATCCAGCCGCTCATCTTGCAGACGCGGCAGCCCTTGCCGCCGCAGACGTGACATGAAAAATCCACTTCGACGCTGGGCTCGCTGAACGGGAAAAAATGCGGGCGGAAACGCACGCCGGCCTTGGCCCCCATCATCTCCTGCGCGTAGTAGGCCAGCGTGGACTTGAGATCCGCGAGCGACACCGGCTTCGTGTCGACGTAGAGGCCCTCGATCTGATGGAAATTCGCGCTGTGCGTGGCGTCGGTCGTATCGCGGCGGTAGGTGCGCCCCGGCGTAATGATGCGGATCGGCGGCGTGTGGCAGGTCATCATGCGGATCTGCACCGGCGACGTCTGCGTGCGCAGCAGCCGGTCACCGGTCAGCCAGAAGGTGTCGGACGCGTCCATCGAAGGATGGTGCGCGGGCGTGTTGAGCGCCGTGAAATTATTGAAGCGCGTTTCGATGTCTGGCCCGTCCGCGACCGTGAACCCCAGCCGCGCGAAGATCGCGGCCGTCTCTTCGATCACACGCGAAACCGGATGTTTCGCACCCGGCGAGGGCCAACGCCCCGGCAGTGTGCAGTCAAAGGCCGCCTGCTCTTTTTTGGCCGTGCCGACGCCCGCCACGCGCTCGCCCAGCGCGCGCTCCAGCGCGGCGCGCCACGCCTGGACGCGCTTGCCGAACTCCGGCCGCTCGGCCGCCGGAACATCCTTCATCTGTTTGATGATCGCCGGCAGCAAGCCGTTGCGTCCCAAATACCTGACGCGCACCTGTTCCAGAGCGGCCGCATCCGCCGCCGCCGTCACTTCGGCCAGCGACCCCGCCTGTTGTGAATCCAATTCCGCAAGTGTCATAAGCCCTTCGCTTTCTGAATAGGGTGCCAAGTTTAGGCCAACGCCCCGCCAAAATCAATGCCTCCTTGCGTCACAGCGTTTGCACGCCGGCCGCCCGCTTTGCTATACTCGCCCAAACTCAAACGCAATCTGACGGCGCCCCGACATGGACTTTTACCGCATCAAAAAAATCCGCCTGATCAACTTCCACAACTTCGTGGATGAAACGATCGAGATCCGTTCCGGCGGCCACCTCTTCATGCTGGGCGACAATGGTTCCGGCAAAACGACGGTCCTGGACGCGGTGCATTATGTGCTGACCGCCGGGCGGTCGATGGAATTCAACTCCGCAGCCCGCGTCGCCGGCGCCAAGCACGCGGCCGGCCGTTCGGTCCAGGGCATCGTGATGCGCTACAATATCGAGAGCAACGGACCGCTCAACCCGAACGGCGGCATCACGTACGCAGCCCTCGAAATCTGCGGCCGACAGGGCCGCCCGGTTTCCATCGCCATCGGCGTCTCCACCCGCAGCATGGACGAGGCGGTCGAGCGCTGGGGCATCATCCGCGAATGCCCGGTCGCCGACTTGCCCCTGGTCCAGACCGAAAACGGCAGACGCCGCGCCGCGACCAAGAGCGAGGTCAAGTCCGCGCTGGGCGGCAGCGGCTATTACGGCCAGATCGGCTCCTATGCCGACGACCTGGCCGCGCGTTTTTTCAGCGACCCGGAAACCTTTGCTGATGTCTGCAAGTTTCTCGCCACCGGCAAGGCATACCGCGAAATCGCCGCCCACACCAACGATTACCACCAGCTATTCCGCCAGCTTCTGCAGGAGCCGCCACGCGAAATTTTCGAAGCCGTCATCGCCAATCTGAAGTCCCTCGAGGAGAGCCGTCAGGATCTGGACAAGCTGCGCGCCAAGCACCTCTTTGTCGAGGAGCTCGACGCGCTGCTCACCCGCGTGAACGACAGCCGCATCGATCAAGCCGCCTGCGAATGGCAGGAGCGGCATCTGGCCGCCCGCGAATACCAAGACGCCTATGACCAATGCTCGGAGCGCTTGACCGCCGAACAACACCGGCTTGCCGACCTGCAGACCGAGCAGAAGCGCCTCGATATCCTTGTCGAGTCCACGACGCATCGGCTCAGCGAGCTGCAGCGTCAGGACGCGCAGGGCCTCGTCGCCAAAGAGCGCGAGGCGCGTCTGGCGGTCGACGACGCGAAGCACAAACACGAACAGGCCAAGAAGAAATGGATCGCCTGCCAGGTGCGGCGCGATGAAACTGAAGCTGATGTGACCCGCGCCCGCGACGCCCTGATCCGGGCCGCGCAGCACGCCGGCCGCACCCTGCAGAAACTCGGACGCGCTGTGCCGTTTTCATCCGCCGCGCTCGCCGCCGCGCTGGACGATGCCACCAAAAGCGCGCAGCCTGAAAACGAACTCGCCGATCTGCCGCTCGCCGACCTCCGCCAATCGGCCGACACCACGGCGCAAACGCTCGACCGCCAGCTTCAGGCCACCGAGGACCGGCTCGACGCGCTGGCCAAGCGTTGTGATCAGCTTTCCGCAGACATCACAGAAAAGAAAAATCGGGGCGAGGCTGTTCCGCTGGTCAAAAATTTTGTTCAGGCCCAGCGCGCCCTGCAGCAAAAGCTGCTGCGCGCGCATCCGCTCTACGACGGGCTCGTCCCCGCACCGGGCGTCACGGCCCGCGAACTCGCCGCGCTCGAACAGCTTATCGGCGACGCCGTGCTCGCCACCTGGGTCACCGACGAGGCCAGTGCCGCCGACGTGCGCGCGCTGCTCTTCCGCGATTTCCCGGAGCACAGCCTGGCCGTGGTCGCATCCGACACGGAGCCGCATCCTCACGATTGGCTGCGCCGCTATTTTGATTATGAGCGTTCAGACGGCGACGCGCTGCTGGTGTTGCAGCATCAACTCGACACCCGGCACGGCCCGCATGTCGAACCGTTCCTCGACCAGTCCATCCTGCACTTCCGCCTGCGCGAACAGGTGTTGGGCGCCGCGCCGCCCCGTTTGCTCGGCGCCGAGCAGCGCCAGCGCGAGCTGGAACGCGAAGTGCGCGAGCTGGAGAAGCGCCGCCTGGCCGCGGAGAAAGAACGCAAAGAAACCGCGCGCGAACTCGACGGCCTGGGCGAGCGGCGCGGCGCGGTCGGCCTCTACAAGACCCTGCTGGAAGAGATCGACGGCGACGTGCGTCGCCTGCGTGACACGGTGACTCGCGCGGTCGGCCAGTCTGTGTTGGCCCAGACCGACGCCGTCAACGCGCGTGACACCTGCCAATTTCACGAGGAGGATCTTCAGACCAAGAAAGAGCGCCAGACCGACCTGCTGGTCGCGATGCAGAAGGCCGGGCTCGAAGGGCTTGAGGAACGGCTGGCCGAGGTCGAACGCAAGCTGGGGCGCATCAAGAAAGAACAGCACAACGCTCTTGTCGAATCTGGCCGTGTCCAAGAAACCGTCAAAGGACTCCAGCAACTGTGCGAGCAGCATCTGGCCAGCCTTGCCGCCACGCGCGCCGAACGCGACGCCGCACAGGAGCGGCTGCTGGCTTGGCACGTGCCGGACGGTCCCCTAGACAATTTCGTGCGCACGCGCTGTGGGCAGGAAGCCGACAGCCGGGCCGCATTGCGCGAGCGCGCGTCCGCCGCCGGCGAGACTGCGGCCGTCACGGCCGAAAAGATTCGCGGCAAGGTCGTGCTGAACGAAGGCGTGGCATTCGGCTTTGTGTACGACGAGCCGTTCAACACCTTGCACGACCGGCGCGGCCGCGTACTGGCGGACGTGCGCGAGGCCGCGCAACACGAGTTGCGCGAACAGGAGGAACTGATCAGCGAGCAGACCTTGAGGCTGTTTCGGCAGCTCGTGATGGACAACCTCGTCAGCAAACTCCAGTCCAGCGTCCTACGACTGCAGGAGATGGCGCGCCGCATCGGACAGCTCCTGCGGCAGCGCACGTTCGGCAACAACCGTTACGCCTTTTCGATCACGCCGCAAGAGTCGTGCCGCCGCCTGTGCGAGCTGGTCACGCGCTACCGCTCGCTCGACCCTGAAAAGACCGAGGCCGACCTGCGCGCCTTCATCGAGGACCACGCCGACGAGATCAAAAACACCGAAGTCGGCGAGATCCCGCCGATCCTCGACTACCGCAACTGGTTCCGCTACGAATTGAAAGTGCTGACCACCGGCGCAGACGGCATCGTCATGGACCGCAAGGTCAAGAGTATCGGTTCCGGCGGTGAACAGGCTGTCCCGAACTACCTGCTGATCCTCACCATCGCGCACTTCCTCTTCGACAAGGACAAGATCCGTCTGCCGGTGCTGATTTTCGACGAGGCCTTTTACGGGATCGACGCCGGCCGACGCGATCAGCTTCTCGGCTTCGCCAGCGATCTGGAGTTGCAGCTCTTCGTGGCGTCTCCCGACCAAGACGGCGTGAAAAAAGAAATCGCCTACTCCACCTCGATTTTTGTGGTCAAAGACAGCGCTTACAACGTTCACCTCTACCCGTATCACTGGAGCGCTGCGCCGAAGCAGCTTGATCTGCTGGACACCGACCGCAACGCGCCCGCTTCGCTGGCCTATGAGCCGGAACTGTAACAACGCAGGCCAGAAGGGACCACCATGACATTTTTCAAACGTTTCAAAGCGCCGATCCTCCTTGCCGCGCTCCTGCTGCTGACCGCCTCGGGGCTCATGACCGGCTGGACAGCCCGCCTGACCGCCCCGCTGACACAGCGCAATCTCGCTTTCCTCGACGCCTCGATCAAAGACACCTTTCACCTCATGATCCCGGTCGGTGCTGCCAAAGCCGCCGCCGACATTGTGGAGGGATCAACCCTGAATGTCGAGGCCGGCGCGGTCTTCGCCAAGGCCGGCATGACCATTGAGGCCGGCGACTCGCTGCAGCCGCTGCTCGACTACATCGAGGTCGCATGGAATCTGCTGCTCGCCAGCATGATCTACCTGGTGACCGCCAAATGCGTGGTGAGCGGTGCGGGCGCCACCGCCGGCCCGCTGCTGGCCTTTGCGCTGGGCGTCTTTCTGCTAAACAGCCTCGTCGCCCGGTTCGCCGCCAACCAGCAGGCGCTCCGGCAGGTGCTGCACCGTCTCGGCGCGATCTTCCTGCTCTGCACCCTGCTCTTCCTGCTGATCATCCCGCTGACCGTCGCCGGCTCGGCCTATCTCGCCCGCCACACCACCGCCCCTATGCGCGAGTCGGTCAGCGCCTCGTTCCAGAAGATCGGCAAGGTCTTCTCGCTGGAACGTTTCCATGCGACCGACGACCTCAAAGAAAAGGCGGTCGTGCTGAAGGACAAACTGTCCGAACTGGGACTGTACGCCAAGGACGCCATTTCCGACGTGGCGTTCGCGGTCTGCACGCTCGCGGCCGTCAAACTGCTCAACGGCGTTGTCTTCCCGCTCGCTTCATTCGGCTTCCTGATCTGGCTGGTGCGCGGCTGCCTCTGGCCCGTACTCGGCCTGAGCGAACGTCCTCTGGCCGGCGAAGACCTCCGTCACCTCAGTGACTTTCTGCGCCACCCGCACCACCCCCAAACTCCTCCCTCCTGACTCCTCCTTCCCCCCTTTCCCCCAACCACTTCCCAAATCCTAACTCCTAACTTCCACCTCTCCCCATGACCCCGGCTGACTGGCAAGAACGGCTCGACCGTTGTCCTGATATGCGCCCCTGGCTGCTGCGGGCCGCACGGCACGCCGTTTCTGAAAAGCCGATCCCGGCCTCGCTCACGTTGGGCGACGTGCCGACCGACCGAGCGGTCCGTCGCGCGCTGGAGGAGATCTTCCCCGGTTGCCGCGAGGTAAACGGCCGCCTCAAGGCCAAGCTCGACCCCGTCCTGCGCGACCGCCAGCTCTGGCTGCCGCTCGCCGAACGGCTGAAGTTGCTGCCGCCCCCCCCCTGCTCGGCACCGACACCGGCAGAGCGCCGCAGCCAGACCCTGCGCAAGCTGAGTCTGCTGTTCCCGCAGGAACAGGCGCTGCTCGCGGCCCTGCACGACTCCGAGCCCGTGCTGCGCTTTTTCAGAAGCGCCGCTTCGGCCGCCGATGACCTGATTGCGCTTGTCAAAGCGCTGCTCTTTCTGCGGCAAGCGCCGGCGGGCATCACCCTTTCGGAACTCGGCGCAAAGTTTTTCAATGACAGCAAGGCTCTGCGCGGCGGCGCGCGGCGCCAGCAGTTCGAGCATCTGCTGCGCCTGGACGCCGGCGACGACCAAAGCGATTCCGCCGCCCTGCTCAACGCCTACGGCGTCATCGAGAATCCGTATACCACGCACGCCGTCGTTTTCGCGCCCTTCGCTTACCGCACACTGGACGGTGCCTGGCTGGATTGGCCGCTGCGTCTTTGGCAGCGGGGCGAGGCTGCGATCCTCTCCTGGCGCACCGTGCGCACCATCGAGTCGCTCCGTTTCGAAGCGCCTTGCCCGCTCATCGTCACCAGTGAAAACGCCGCCCCCTTCCACCGCCTGGTTGAGGCGCGCCGCGCCGCCCTCTATACCGAAGGTTATCCCAACGCCGCTGTGAAAACCCTGCTCGCCTGTTGCGCCCAGGCCGGCCTCTCCGCGCTGCACTGGGGCGACACCGACCTCGACGGGTACCGCATCGCCGAGCAGGTCGCGCGCTGCCTGCCCACCTCGCTCCACGTGCCGTCGGCGCACGGCGCACGGCCGCTGCGCCTCACGCACGACCCGCACCGCCGCCTCGCGCAGTTCATCGACACCCATCCCGACTTCCCCTTCCTTGCCGAGTTGCGGCACACACTCGCCAACGGCTGGCTTGAACAGGAACAATCCATCGACACCTTCCCCTCATCCCCAACTTGAGTTGAATGTTGAACGTTCCCCCTCCATCCTCCTTTCTCCTTCCTCCTTTTTAACTCCTCCCTTCTTCATGCTCACCCCCTACACCACAACCCTGACCGATGAAGCCGAACGTCGCGGCATCCGTGTCACCTTCATCAACGAAGATCCTGATCTGCCGATCTTCGACCTCTGCCGGAACGGCGAACGCGTACGTTGTTTCAACGCCCTCACCGACCGGGTCGGCGCGGCCACATACCATCTGGTCAACCACAAACGCGCCTGCCACGAATGGCTGGCGCGTCAGCGCATCCCGGTACCGGCGCCTTCTCGACCTCCTCTTTCCCGACACAAAACGAAAGGACTCGCCATGAAACATGCCAGCGCCCTGATCGCCGGAGCCCTCTGCTCCGCACTGTTCGCCCGCTCGGAGCCTTCGATTGAATACCGCTATCTGGACGGCCTCGCCGCGCCCAAGCGCTGGTCACCCGCCGAATGCGAGGTGACCGTTTCGCCGCACCGCGCCTGGGAGCATCCGGTCGCCTGCATGCGCATTCCTGTCGACTTTCACGCTGGCGAAAAAGCGTACCCCATCGGCTGGCCGCGCATGTATCTGAGCCTGGACGCCAACGAGCAGGGATGGTTCGAGTATGACCGCTTCGAATTCCAGCTCTACACCGAAAGCTCGCGCGAGCGGCTGCCCGCTCGTCCTGTCACCTTTCACCTCTACGACACGCAGGGGCAGAAGAAGCTCATCGTGCTGGAACAGGCCGCGCTGAAAGCGTGGCGCACCGTCAGCGTCAACCTCTCCGACCTCGGCCTGGCCGGACCGGTCGCGCGTCTGGGTTTCAACATCAACGAATCCGACTACAGCGACAAGGATTGGATCGCCTTTCATGTCGGCGGTTTCCGGCTGGCGCGCGCAACGGCGCCTCACGTCACGGAACTGCGCGCGGTGACGCCCGCCCTCTTCTGCGACTGCCGCGTGCTGCCGATCGAACTCGTGATCGAGGGGCCCGCGGCACAGCTCGCGTCCGGCATTCCGGTGCACCTCCGCACCGGTTCGCGCACAGTGCTGACGCGCACGCTGCCGGTGACGCGGGGCCGTCAGACGCTCTACGTGCCGCTCGACAAGACGCCGCTCACGCCCGGCGCCTATACGGTCACCGTCACCCCGGACGCCGAAGGACATGGGCCGGAAACGTCGGTTTTGATCACCGCCTCGCCCTGGCAGTAAAAACTTGAACGTTGAGAGTTGAGCGTTGAACGTTAAAAGTTATCCCGTCGTTTGGTCCCGCCTTGCGGGTGACGGACTCAATCCCGACCTACCGTTCCATCCCTTTTCGAAAAGGAGCACGATGAATACACCTCTTAGCCTTGCACTCGCCGTTACCGCCGCTTCGGCCCTTCATGCCGCGCCCATCCTCTTTGATTTCGGGACTGCGGACTCACCGTTGCACACCGGCGCGCTGCGCGTCACCGAAAAAGGCGGCGAACACGCAGCGTGGGAGTTCTCCGTGCCGCCTGCCGCGCGGGCCCATCCCGTCCAGCGCGACTGGACGGAA
>Ga0265294_10003170_pt1 | contig 21191 bp, 23 predicted proteins | sample MunlanPumphouse3_FD_192504 | JGI IMG/M metagenome (GOLD analysis project Ga0265294, IMG submission 192504) | Groundwater microbial communities from a municipal landfill in Southern Ontario, Canada - Pumphouse #3 | ecosystem: Environmental > Aquatic > Deep subsurface > Groundwater | place...
GAAGCGTAGTAGCATCTTCAAAAGTAAAGAGAATATTTTTAATTTTAATAATAGCAAGATTATTATTACCAGTATTATTGGTAACTCTTAAGGTTCCTAATTCGCCACTTAAAGTTGAATCATTACTAGCTGATAAGATAGACTTGTCTAATTTTAATTCTCCTAATACATGAGGTGTTTTACTTATTCCATATGAAGTATAATTGGCATCAAGATCTAATTCAAACTCAACTTTAATTATTTTTTCTCCAGCAAGGGTATTTAACATAATTTTTTGGTTACCTGATGTACCTTGGTGAATTTTATCTGGTCCTTCAAAAGTTAAAGTCGCGGCATTAACATCTATAAAACTGAATATTATAATACATATTATTAATTTTAATATCTTTTTCATACTTACCTTCTTTACTATAAAATTATTATAACAATATCCATAAATATTTTCAATTGATAATTATTTTACGATTACTATACATTAATTATATTAATTTAATTAATATTTCATTCATAATATATAACTTATCAGGATTAATATAAATATTACCATTTTTATATATTAATTCTTTACTTTTTAAAAGTGGCTTTATAGGAAATACATCTTGAATATTAACTTCATATTTATAGAAAAAATCATGAAGATTTAGACCATTAATTTTTCTTAATCCTAATATTAATTCATTTTCCATAATTTCTTGTTTAGATAATAAACTTTCCTCAAATCGATATTGTTCTTCACAATAATTATTAATATTTTTAGTATTTTCATATCTAAAACCATTAATATAACCTGATGCTCCTAAACCAAAACCATAGTACTCTTTATTATTCCAGTAATTTAAATTATGCTTGGATTCAAAGCCAGGTTTAGAAAAGTTACTTATCTCGTAATGAATATATCCTTTAGCTTTAATTTTTTTTCTGATATAGTTATACATTTCTAATTCTAATTCTTCATTAATATTATGAGCACCTTTAACTTTAGCAATGGTACTATCTTCAATAATTAAAGAATAGGTACTAATGTGTTCGGGGTTTAATTTTAATAAAAGCTTAAGATCTTTTTTTAATACTTCAATCTTTTCATCGGGAATTCCATACATTAAATCTAAATTAATATTATTAATTCCTTTATTCCGGATTAAATTCATTTTACTTTTTAAATCTTCAAAATTACTAGTTCGATCCATAAATTTAAGCTTTTCGGTATTGAAAGATTGTACACCAATACTAATTCTATTTATATTATTATTTATCAAAATATCAATTAACTCTGGAGTTATATCATTTACATTACACTCAAAAGTGATTTCACAATATTGAGTTTTATTAAATAAATTAATTATTTTAAAAAGTTGATTTAACTCACTTGCATTTAATGAAGAAGGAGTACCTCCTCCAATATATATTGTTTTCATCGTTTCATTTAAATAATATTCTTTTACTTCTTTTTCTAATGCTTCTAAATATCTTTTAACATCCGATTTATTATAAATAATTTTACAAAAGTCACAATAAGAACAAATATTATTACAAAACGGAATATGAATATAAACACTTTCCATATACTTTACCTCACATTATTATTATACAAAAAAAGAAAGCATTTTAAAAGGAAATTAATTTTCTTATTTTTTTTCCGTTTTTAAAATACTTAAAAAAGCTTCTGGTGGTATTTCAACATTACCAATCATTTTCATTCTTTTTTTACCTGCTTTTTGTTTTTCAAGCAGTTTTCTTTTTCTTGATACATCTCCACCATAACATTTAGCTAAAACATTTTTTCGCATTGCGCTTATTGTTTCTCGGGCTATTATTTTAGAACCGATAGCAGCTTGAATTGGTACTTCAAATAATTGGCGAGGAATAATTTTTCTTAAATTATTAGTTATCGTTTTTCCTCTTTGATATGCTGCATCTTTATGAACAATAACACTTAAAGCATCAACCGTTTCATTATTGATTAAAATATCCATTTTTACTAAATCACTAACTTTATAATCTGATAATTCATAATCTAAAGAAGCATAACCCTTAGTATAACTTTTTAAACGATCAAAAAAATCATATACTATTTCTGCTAGAGGTAATTCATAATGAATATTTACTCTGGATTCATCTATATATTCTGTTTTTTTATAAAAACCTCTTTTTTCTTGACATAATTCCATTATTGGACCTATATACATAGCAGGAACAAAGATATTAGCTTTAATATAAGGTTCACTAATACTTTGAATTCTTACTCGATCGGGCATTTGACTAGGATTATCAATTAAAATTTTTTCGCCATTAGTTAATAATATTTCATAAATAACTGAGGGACTAGTTGCGATAATATCAATATTAAATTCTCTCGTAAGTCTTTCTTCAATTATTTCCATATGAAGTAATCCTAAAAAACCACATCTAAATCCAAAACCTAAAGCTTGACTTGTTTCTGATTCATATGATAAGGAAGCATCATTTAATTTTAATTTTTCTAAAGCTTCTTTTAAAGGAACAAATTTATTAGGCTCAATAGGATAAATACCTGAATATACCATCGGTTTCATAGGTTTATATCCACTTAAAGGTTTTAAAGCTTTTTTATTTTTAGTAGTAATTGTATCTCCTACTCGTACGGTATCAATTGTTTTTATATTTGCACTTAACCATCCTACCATTCCTGCTTTTAATATTTTTAATCTTTTTGCTCCTGGATTATTAACTCCTAATTCAGCTACTTCATATTCGGCACCATTACTCATCATTATAATAGTGTCATGTTCTGATATTTCTCCACTTTTTACACAAACAGATGCTATAATACCTCGATAAGAGTCAAAATAGGAGTCAAATATTAAGGCTTTAGTTTCATTTATATTTTCATTTTTAGGAGCAGGAATATGATCTATTATAGCATCTAAAATGTTTAGTACTCCTTCTCCAGTTTTACCACTACATAAAAGAATTTCTTCATCTTTAAAACCAAATAAATTTATCAGTTCTTTTTTTACTCTTGGTATATCAGCATTAGGTAAATCTATTTTATTTATAATAGGTATAATGGTTAAATTACTGTTTATAGCTAAAAATAAATTAGCTAATGTTTGAGCTTCAACTCCTTGGACAGCATCAACAACTAATAAAGCTCCTTCACAAGCTTCTAAACTTCTTGATACTTCATAAGAAAAATCAACATGTCCAGGGGTATCTATTAAATGAAGAGTATAATCTTTATAATTAAGCTCAACAGCATTTAGTTTTATAGTAATACCTCTTTCTCTTTCAATATCCATACTATCTAATAATTGAGGTTTCATTTTACGTGCTTCAACTCCACCGCTTAATTCTAAAATGCGGTCAGCTAAAGTACTTTTACCGTGATCGATATGTGCAATAATACAAAAATTACGAATTTTGTTCACTTTTCATCACCTAGAGATAATATTAACATAGTTTAATTAAATTATAAATCATTTTATCGATATATAAAAAAGCTTCTTAATCTAAAATAGCTTTAATTCTTCTGATTCCTGATGATGATGCTTCCTCTTTAATAATCTTAAAATGACCTAATTCTTTAGTATTTTTAACATGTGGTCCGCCACATAGTTCTTTAGATATCTCACCAATAATATATACATTAACTAAATCAGGATATTTATCAATAAACATGCACTCAGCTCCAATTTTTAAAGCTTCATCCTTATTCATTTCTTTTATGATGACATCTATTTCATCTTTAATCCACTTATTAACTAAATCTTCAATTTTTTGTAATTCTTCATTACTTAATTTATAATCACAGTTAAAATCAAATCTTAATCTTTCTTCAGTAATATTAGATCCTTTTTGATGAATATCTTTATTAACAACAACTTTTAACGCTGCATTTAATAAATGAGTTGCCGTATGGTATTTAGTTTCTATTTCACCACTTGATGCCATACCACCTTTAAATTTTCCGATTGCTCCAATTCTTGATTTTTCTTGATGTTCTTTAAATTTTAATTCAAACATTTGGATATCTAATCTCATTCCTTTTTCTTTAGCTAACTCTTCAGTTAACTCAATCGGAAATCCATAAGTATCATATAATTTAAAAGCATCTTGACCAGTTATAATTTTATTAGATGAGCTTAATACTTTAGAAAATTCTTTTAAACCTTTTTCTAAAGTTTTATTAAATCTTTCTTTTTCTTTTTTTAATTCTGATAGTATAATATTCTTGTTTTCATTAAGTTCGTTATAATATTTATCATATTTATTAATAATCAGATTAGCAATTAGTTCTTCCCAATTACTATTAATATCTATATTAAGTATTTTAGCATGTCTTATCGCTCTTCTAATTAATCGTCTTAATATATAACCTTGATCTGTATTTGCTGGTTTAATACCAGCATTATCAGCAAGGATAAAGACTGAAGTTCTTATATGATCAGCAATTATGCGCATTGATTTTTCATTACCTTCATAAGGTAAATTAGATATTTCACTAATTTTATCAATTATATCTTTCCAGACTGACGATGTATAATTATCATCTTTTCCTTCAAGAATTGCAACTACTCTTTCATAACCCATACCAGTATCAACATTTTTATTAGGTAGTTCTGTAAATGTCCCATCTTTATTTTTATTATATTCCATAAAAACATTATTCCAAATTTCTACCCATCTATCATCTTTAGGGTCAAACTTTTTTGGAATTTCATCTTCAGAACGAAAATAAAAAATTTCCGTATCACCACCACAAGGACCATTTTCACCAGCTATCCAGAAGTTATCATCTTCCCCTAAATAAACAATATGATCTTTACTTATTCCTAAATCTAACCAATAATTAGCGCTTACTTCATCTCTAGGTATATCTTTATTTCCTTTAAAAACCGAAACAGCTAATTTTTGAACTGGAATTTTTAAGACTTTAGTTAAAAATTCAAAACTATAAGCAATAGATTCTTTTTTAAAATAATCTCCTAATGACCAGTTACCTAACATTTCAAAAAAAGTATGATGAGTTTTATCTCCAATTGAATCTAAATCATTAGTTCTAACACATTTTTGATAATTAACTAGTCTAGTACCATAAGGATGTTTTTTACCCAATAAATAAGGGATTAAAGGTTGCATACCAGCTGTATTAAATAATACACTAGCATCATTTTCAGGTACTATTGGAGCTGATGGAATAAATTTATGGTCTTTACTTATAAAATAATTAATATATAAATCTTTTAAATTCATAAATACACTTCCTTACTTAAAAAATTATAACATTAAAACCACTATTTTTAAATAGTGGTTTATAATTTAAATTGTTTTATTTCCTTTCTTACTTCATCAGTAATTTCCCGATATTTAACATTACATTTATCAAACATTATTTTTGCTGCTATATATTCTTCCATGTGAGCATATTTATCTAGATCATATATTACCTCTTTAATACCAGTCTGAATTATTTCTTTAGCACATTCATTACAAGGAAATAATGAAGCATATAATTTTGCTCCTTCTAAATCTTTTTTATTACCTCGATAATTTAAAATAGCATTACGTTCTGCATGGATTACATAAAGATATTTAGTTTCTAATTTTTCACCATCTCTACTCCAGGGAAATTCTGAATCTAAAAACCCATTAGGAGTTCCATTATAACCAAGGGATAAAATTCGATTATCACTTCCTACTATACATGCTCCAACTTGCGTAGAAGGGTCTTTACTTCTTTTCGCAACAACTATTGACATAATCATAAAAGTAGCATCCCAAGATAAATAATCTTTTCTTTGTAAATTATACTTCATAAATCCTCCCAATATTAAGTAGTTATGGTATCTAAAAATTTTTTACTTTTTAAATATAAACCCGTATATCTTTCATAATATATATTGATAAAATTATTGATATTATTAATCACTTCGTCACTTATTTTTAAATCACTTATCGAAGATATATCGACTAAATAATACATTCTTAACATTTTGATGGTTTTTTCATCAAATATTTTTTCATTAGTATAACAATTCTTACAAATATATCCACCTTCATCAGGATTAATAGTAACAATATTTTTAGTATTGCCACATTTTATACAGGTATTAAAATTAATTCCCACCCCTAAATAATCAAGTATTTTTAATTCGACAATATTACATATTATTTTCGCATTTAAACCATCATTTATTTTTAAGATGGCATTTATATATATATTATATAAATCTTCATTATTATTTTGTTTCATTATTTGATAAGTTAAATCTGATATATATGACATATATCCAATTAATTCAATATTTGTTTTGATATTAACTAAATCATTAATAATATCAACTGATTTTAAAATTGATAATTTATTTTCTTTATAATAAAGGTAAAATTTACCATAAGTAAATTTTTGGGTATAACTTCTTAAAGGACTTTTTAATGATTTTGATCCTTTAGCCATTACTCCAACTATACCATTTTTAGTTAAAATATTAATTATCTTACTCGTTTCTCCATAATTAGTTTCACTAATTATAATACCTTCTACTTCTTTAAGCATTTATTATTCACTTCTCTTATATTTTAAATAATACTCTATTTTACCAGTTTTTTTAAACATGTCCCAAGCTTCTTTTTTATTCATAAATTAATCCCAATACCTTTCTATTAATATATTGGGAGAAATTTTTAATATCTATACAATAACTAAACTATTAATAACTAACATATTTTTTAATACTTCATTACAAGCATACTCAAAAACACCGGTATATAGTTTTATTCCCAGTTCATTTTCTAAATAATTAATTATCATTTCTTTTTGTTCTCTAGTTACTGCTACTCCTGAAATAGAATAATAATAATCAAGAGATTCTTCACGCGAAAGTATTCGATATGAATTTTGGTATAATTTAAAGAACATACAAACTGATTCATATTCCCTTCTAGTTATAATATTATTTGTCATTAATTTATGTCCACGTCTTTGGAATTTAATAGGACTTAATCTTGTCATGCGAAAATAATCTAATAAACTAAAATAAGTATTAATACCATTTTTTATAATACCATTTTTTAGACAATCTACCATATATACATAATTTTGCTTTAACAATTCATTCTCATTTATTAATATAGTGTTATATTGATTATATAATGTTTGCTCTAATTCAGATCCATTTACAAGCTTAGGTAAACTATTATCAAATTTACTTCGGCTTAAACCTGAAGAAATAATAATATTATCAATATTTTCAATTCCTTCAATTAATACTGCTTCTAAAATATCACAAATTATTCTAATATCTTTTTCATTATTTATAGAAGTTTTTTCTCTATTATTTATTCTTCGATCATCATTTATTAATTTGTGATTTGATTCAATTACTGCTTTTATTTTATTTAATTTATTAATTTCTTCTTCATTATATTCATGATACTTAATAGCACTATCAATATTTTCAAATATTTGTGCTATTGTATATGATGATTTAGTAGCATAAGTAATTAATTCCTTAATATATTTTATATTTAGAATATCATTTAATAAATCTTGATCAAAATTTTCTAATATTTTTTCTTGATATGAAGATACAACCCTTTTTGCAGTTTGAGTACGCTTGTTTCTAACGATTTCTTCATATAATTCAAGTTCCTCTTTAGTGGGCTTAGGACTTATTACTCTATTTTTATAATGATAAATATATCCTCTAATGGTAGATTCAACTACCCCATATTTATTAATAAGATATTTATTAATACTTTGATCACCATTATTTTTTATATAAAGTTCAAAAGCTTCTTTTCCTCTTAATGTTTTTTCTGTTATTTTTCCTGTCATAATTCCACCTATTCGTTTTCTTTAAATCCTAATTCTTTTAAATATCTTTCTTTATCGCGCCACTTTTTTATAGTCTTAACAAATAATTGAAGATAAACTTGTTTACCTAATAAACTTTCAATATCTTTTCGAGCTAATATTCCAATGTTTTTTAACATGGCCCCTTGTTTACCAATTATAATCTTTTTTAATGAATCTCTATCTATTATTATGTCAACATAAATTTCTACTAAACTACCTTTATCTTTATAATAAGATGTTGCACAAGTAATTGAATGAGGCACTTCTTCATTGGTTAAGTTAAGTATTTTTTCTCTAACTAATTCTGCGACCATAAATTCAATATTAGTATTAGTAATTGTTCCATCGTCATAATAAATAATAGTATCAGTTAAATAACTTTTAATTAATTTAATTAATCTATCGATATTATCATTATTCATAGCACTTATTGGGATTATTTCTGAAAAATGATATAAATCTTTATATTGCCTTATAGCATTTATAATCCCATCATCATTTAGTTTATCAATTTTATTTAAGACTAATATTACCGGAATATCAATGTTTTTTAAAGCTTCAATTATAAATTTATCTCCTTTTCCGACTCCTGTAGATGCATCTACAACAAATAGTATTACATCTGTTTCAGAAAGTGAACTATAACTTTGACGATTTAAATATTTTCCTAATCTATCTTTTGGTTTATGGATTCCCGGAGTATCTATAAAAACAATTTGAGTATTTTCATCATTATAAACTCCTTGGACAGTATTTCTTGTTGTACCAGCAACATTACTTACAATTGCAATATGATTATTAATAATGGTATTAATTAAGGTACTCTTACCAGTATTAGGTCTTCCAATTATGCTTACAAATCCACTTTTCATAAAAATACTCCTTTCTTATTAATATATATTAAATAATAAATTACCAACTTTCATAATTCGATAATTACGATTCTTATCGTATAACCAAACTTGAGCATCTGGTTCCATAAATTCAATTATAACATCTTTATTTATATATTTTAAATCATTTATACTTGTAGTCCCTACCATAATATATATTTTTTCAAAATCACCATATTTATATCCAGCACTTACTGCTCTTGCAATAGCAGCTTGTTCAGCATATATAGCGTCCCTAAATATTTGATTTTTTACAGTAACACCACTAAATGTTTTACCATCTTTCATTACCACAATTGAACTAAAACATTTATAATCATATTGGGCATAAGAATTACTTAATAGTCTTTCTAATTCATTAACCATTTTTGACCTCCTCTAACTGAAAAGAATAAGGACATAATTCATTTACTGTTAATACTTTAGTATCGTCAGTTTTTTTATAAATATAAACTTGTTTATTTAAATCAAAAAATTCTAATAATAATTGCCTGCATAAAAAACAAGGGTAAGTAAAACTATTAGTATCACCATAGATATGTATCTCATCAAAATCTTCTTTTGAATATCCTTCAGCAATCGCAGCAGCTATCGCTACTTGTTCAGCACATAAACCATTTTTAAATGATGCGTTTTCTACATTAACGCCAATAAATTCTTGTCCATTATTCATTTTAACTATACATGCCGTTTTAAATTTAGAATAAGGACTATAAGAATTATTAATTATTCTTTCTAGATTTTCTTTCATAATATTAACTCCTTTATAATAGCAATTATTTTTGGTAAAAAAATAATGATTCCAATAGCTACAGCTGTTAAACTTAAAATCATTACATATGCTGCTGCAGTATCTTTAGCAAGCATAGCTTTTCGTTTATATTCTTGGGTAGCTAAATCAACTAAATGTTCAATCGCAGTATTTAATAATTCAGCTCCTATAACTAATCCAATTATTGCTACTAAAAATATCCACTCTAAGGTATTTATTTTAAATAAAAAACCTCCAATTAATACCCAAATAGCGAAAAAAGTATGAATTTTTAAATTAGGTTCCGTTTTATAAGCAAATTTAAAACCATCAAATGCATATTTAAATGATTTATCCAATCTTTTAATATTTATTTTACGAATCTTTTTCATTTTAATAACTCCTTTTGAAGTGATATCATTATTTTTTCATCTTCTTCATTAAGATGATCATAACCTAATAAATGAAGTAAACCATGAATAATAAGAAAAGATAATTCTCTTTTTTCTCCCGTTTCATAATTAATAGCTTGTTCCTTCATTTTTGGTATTGATATATATATATCTCCTAATAAATTTATAGGTAAATTAATACTTCCTTGATCATTTAAAGCAAAACTTAAAACATCAGTTGTATTATCAATGCCTCGATATCTATTATTTAAAGTTTTAACTTCTTGATCATCAGTTAAAATAATCGAAAATGAAACATTATTTAATTCTAATTTATTTAATGCCCTATCTATAATTTGATATAAATATTGATAATCTTGATAATGATATTTGTCTTCTATAAAATATTCATTCATAATCTTACTCCATATATTAACAAAATAAGATAAATAAGTATTAATATAATGATAATACTTATAATATTAATTAAAATATTATTTTTAATTTTAACTGAATATTTAATCATTAATTTACTAGATATTTTATATAATATATATCCTAGATAACTACCTAACATATTTAAAATTATATCATCAATATCAAAACTTCTCCCAATTTGACTTTGAATAAATTCAATCGAAAAACAAGTAATTAAAGTAATAATAAAATTTATATAATATTTATTAACCTTAACATAATATGAAGTAAAATAACCAAAAGGTAATAATAATAATACATTACCTATAACATTACGATAAAATAATGGACTAGTTAAGTCATATCTAAATATTTCTTTAAAAGGAATAAAATTATTACTAAAAGAATTAAAATCAGTAGTTGTAACAAGTTCAAATAATAATAATATATAAATAATAAAACATAAACTAATAAGTTCTTTATATAATATAAATGACTTTTGATAACTTTTTAAATAAAATAATCTTAATGTAATTAAAACAATACAAAATAATACTAGCATAGGCCATAATTCATATATAACATCAACTGCTATTTTGGGTATCATTTATCTCACTTCCAATTTGATAATATAATGGTTTACTAATTAATTCATTAGTAATAACAAATATCCTCATATTTATTGTACTATTATTTTGTTCTTTTTTCAAAACTTTTTGACTAATAACTTTACCTTTACCATTTAATTTTTTATTTAATGCTAATATTACCTTTTTAATTGCATTTTTTTCAGCTTCTTTATCATTATATTTTTTAGTTTTTATTAAATATTCTTCTTCATTATAAAAAGCAAAATCAAATCCTAAAATTTTTAATTTTCTAACTTTAGTTTGATCAAAGTATTGATATTTATTTTTAAATAGGATTTTATTATTAATACTGAGATTAAATCTTTTTTCTCCTGTATATTTTTTTTCTTCATAATAAATTGGAAAACTTATATCACTAGTATACCAAACATCTCCATAAACTTCTCCAGTAGCTAATATATTACCTTTTACTTCATCATATAATTTAATTTCTCCTGATATTAAAATATCACCTTTTTTTACATAATCTCCACTCCGTACTAAAAGATTACCTTTTGTACATATTACTTTGGTTATTAAAGCATTTTTAAAGCTAATTAGATGACGAAATCCTTCTTCTTTAGATATATCGGTTATTATTCTTTCTTCAATTCTAATTTCATATATCATGCCTTTTCTAGTAATACTGATCCATTCTAATTTACTACGATTATTATCTAAAATTTTGTTTTTTATTGTTTCTAATTCATCAAATTCTCTTTTTAAAGTAAATCTTTTTATCCCATAGGTTTCTAATTCTTGTTTAACTAATTTTCTTATTTGGGAATTTTCATGAATAATATCGATTTTAACAATATAACTAGTTAAAATATCCATTAAAGCAAAGCATAATAAAACTATAATATAAATATAAATATTATTTTTAATATGTTTTTTAATTCCTTCAGGTCCTTCATATTTAATAATTTTAATTTTACTAAGATATCCTAGTCTTTTGACTGTTTTATAATCATTTAAATTTATTTTTATTAAAATTTTATCTTTACTTAAATAATTAATATTATAAATACTTATATCATTATTTACTAACTTTTTAATAAACCTATTAATATAGCTTTTTACTTCAATAATTATATAATTATTCATAAGATACACTACCTATCGAACCTCTAATTAATAATTCGTGAAGATGCATCTTTTCAATTAACATTTTACTTCCTTTTATTTTAATAATTTTATCTTTAAGTCTTATTTTTATTAAATCATTATTAAAACTAATTATTTCTTGATAATTATAAATATATACATTATTGTTATATAAGCAAATATAAAAATCATTATTATTTAAGGCGTTATTAATAACTTCAAGCATTATCTTCACCTCTATAATTATATGCAAAAAAAAGTAGCCTATTAAAGGTTACTTAAAATATAATTAATCACGTGATTTCTTTTTACGAGAATTCTTAATCATTTCTTTTTTTTCATTTCTTTTCTTTACCCCAGGTTTATCATAATGTTTATGTTTTTTTATCTCAGAAGGGACACCAGATCTGGCAACTTGAACTTTAAATCTTTTATATGCTCCATCAAGGTTACCGTTTCTAACTTCAACTCTAGTCAATATATTTCCCTCCCTTCAAAACTATTGATATTATATCACTCATGCACTAACGGCGCAAGTAAATTTTTATTACTGATTTGGGAAATAAATAAAAATAATTATTCGACAATAATTTAAATATTTATTCTTAAGTAATTATAATATTAAATTGACATGAATATTTTTTATTAATAACTTCATTTCCAAATGCATTATCATTAATTTCTAATATTATATTATATTCTAAAAAATCATAGGAATTTATATTTATTGGATCTATTTCAAATACATAATAATTATTAAAAATTTATTTGAAATATTACATACCAATATTTCAGCATTATTTTTTTCTTTTTTAAGACCAATTTAATTTGAGTAACCAAAACTATTTAAATAATATAGTTTTAGACCTTCTTCATGAGCTAAAATGATATCCTGATTAATATCTAAACTATTAGAAGAATTAACCCATACTGAAATACTTATAATTATAAATAACGCAACTATAAACATTTCAATAACAATTAAATATTTTTTTCATAATATAATCACGTATGTAGGATATATCCTAGCAAAATTTACCATAAAAGTCAAAAAATAAAAAAACACTTACATATTTTTAAGTATTTTTTCGATTTCAGTTTTAGTTTTAAAACCAGTAAAACTATTTAATAATTCTTTATTTTTATAAATTTCGACATATGGTATTGACATTACTCCTTTAGATCTAGATAAATCTTGATGTAAATCAGTATTTACTTTTATTACTTTAACACTCTCTAATTTATTTAATTCTTCAGATAACATTTGACAAGGCATGCACCACTCAGCATAATAATCTACTAAAGTTAAATCATTAGTAAGTACATTTTCTAAATCCTCATTTTCTAAATTCTTCATAAATTCTCCTTATATTTTATTATTATATTTTCAGCTCCTGGAATTATTATCTTTTCAGTTTCGATTAATTTTTCAGCTGATTTAATATCTAGAATTTCATATTTCAATAATACATCTAAGCTTCTTAAATTAGCTTCATCTTTATTTGCTTCTTTTTCATATTTAGTACATATTTGATATATTTCAGTTATTGAATTATAAGTATCACCTACTATTTCAGAAAGCAAGGGCGTGTTTTTAAGTAACATATTACCATAATTACTTTCATTTACTTTATTTGATGTACTAGTTACTAAACTTAAAATAAATATCACCACAAATGCTATTATATAACCTTGTACTAATCCAATTATTGCTCCTAATACTTTACTTGGAAATCCTAATATTAAGGTATTGTTAACTATCCCACTAACAGCACCAGTTATTTTAATAAATATTTTTAAGATAAAGGTCAGCCCTAATATAGTTATTAAATAACTTATTCCCTCATAAATTAAAATATTAAAGACGGTTATACCTGCAAACTTTCCTCCTAATGTAAAAAAAGGAAAATTTTCATATAAAAGTACTGATATTGGATTTTTTAGATAAAATGCTAAAATAAATATCAATAAAGTCCCTATGAGTACAACAACGCTATTTATAATTCCTTTTCGAAATCCTGATAGGCCTGAATATAATATTAATACTAAAATTATGATATCGACGAAATTCATATTATCACATCCTATTATTAATTATATATCAAAGAACAAAAAAAAGAAAGAATTATTAATTAAAATATGGTATGATATTTTTGGTGATAAGTTTGACTATAGTATTTAAAGTTAGTGATAATATTAAAAATAAAATGATCGACTATTATGATAATCTTAAAAGAGATAAAACACCTCCTTATGCTATTTTTCAAGCCGATGAAGGTGATACTATTATAACCTTATATCAATCCGGTAAGGCAATGTTTCAAGGTATTAGTGCTGATATAGATGCTAATATGTGGATCGATTTAGAAAATTCTTTAAATAATCGTGATATAAAAAAAGAATTAGCATTAGAAGAAAAATTAAAAGAAGATAAAAAAGAAAAAGAAACTGACTATCGATTTATTGGTGTTCCAACAATTGGTTCTGATGAAGTTGGAACAGGAGATTATTTTGGCCCAATTATAGTAACTGCTGCTTATGTGGGTAAAGAACACATGAATTTATTAAATGATTTAGGAGTCAAAGATTCTAAAAAAATTACTGATGACATAATTTTAAAAATAGGACCAAAATTAATAAATAAAATTCCTTATGTAAGTGAAATACTAACTAATAAAGAATACAATAATACAAATGATAATTTAAATAAAATTAAAGCTAATATGCATAATAAAGTATTATATAAATTAGTAAATGATAATAATTTTGAACATAAATATATTGTTGTTGACCAATTCTGCCACCCTCGAAATTATTTTACTTATATCTATAATATTAAAAATAAGATAACTAAAATTACTTTTGTAACTAAAGCTGAGGATAAATGTTTAAGTGTTGCAGTTGCTTCAATTATAAGTAGATATATATTTATTAAAGAAATGGAAAAACTAGGTAATAGTATGAATATTTTTTTAAATAAAGGTGCTGGAGAAATTGTAGATAAACAAGGTGCTTTAATAGTTAAAAAATATGGTTTGGATAAATTAAAAGATATCGCTAAATTTAATTTTAAAAATACCGAAAAAATAAAAAATATATTAAAATAACACCACCTTTAAGGCGGTATTTTAGATATTAATAATAAATATTTTTAATAATAAATATTTATCAACATTTAAAGTTTTTATATTATAATCAAGTTCAGTTAAATCTAGTAGTTTTTTTTGTAGCTCATCTAATGAATATAAAACCCCTTTTTCTCTAGCTAATTTAACTCTATAAGGATGAATTTCTAATAGTTTAGCTATTTCTTCATTTGTTCCTTGTAAATGTTTTACTGCATATATTATTCGGTATTGACTAGCAAGTAATCCTATAAAGGGAGATATATCTTGTTTTAAGATAATAAATTCATTTAAATACAATTTTATTCTTTTATAATCTTTTCTAATAACGGCATCACAAAATTCAAAATTATCTTCTGAAATTAATTTCAAAGAATATTTATTCACTGTTTCAGTATTTATTTTATCAGTAATAATATTAATCTTATCAATTTCATTTAAAACAAGATCATAATTATTTAAATTATTTTCTAGTAATTTATTTATCGCCCTATAATCTATCTCAATATTATTACTTTTACAATAATTATATATTTTATTATTAAGGTCTTTAATTTTATCAATAATAATTATTTTAGCTTTATTACTTAATGTTTTATATAACGTACTTCTTTTATCAATTGAATCTAAAATTAATATTAAAGTTGTATCATTATTAGGATTATTTATATAATCTACTAATTTAATATTATCTTTATCTATTTTAAAATTATTTGCAATAACAAATTTATGTTCTTTAATAAGCGAATAATATGAACATTCATTAATTAAATCACTTAAAGAACACTCATCCATATTCATTCTTACAACATTAGAACTATCTTTAATAATTTTATTTATTTCATCGTATAATAGCCTTAATGAAAAAGATTTTACTACATATATGTTCATTACTCTACTAAACCAATACGGTCTAAAGGAAATAATAAAATGTTAGTTTTACCTTTTACCTCATCTTTTTTAACCGGACCTATTATTCTACTATCTTGAGAGACATATCGATTATCTCCCATAACAAAATATTCATCTTTTCCAACTTTTATTTTTTTAAAATCTTCAGTTTCTGATAAAGAATATTTATCTTTGACAATTTTATCATTAATATATAACTTACCATTTTCATACTTAATTGTTTCATTAGGTAGCCCAATAACTCTTTTTATTAAGAACGTATCTCCAGTTTTAATAACTACTATATCCCATCTATCAATACCTTTTAATTTCATAGCTACTTTATTTAAAATCATTGTTTCACCATTATGAAGAGTTGTTTCCATACTAGTACCATTTACTCTAACTGGAGTAGCAATAAAAGTTCTTAATATTATTACTAAAATAATTATTACTATATAAGGCATATAATCTAAAAAGACATCTCGACCGGCTTTTTTTTGTTTTAAATCATCTTTTTTCCCCATATATATCACCTTTTCAATTATAACATAATTTATTATTTAATTATATATTAATAAATAAATTAAATCATCCTTTTTATTTTAGAAAAAAGTAGTAAAATTAATACTATTTATAAATATTTATCAAATTTTTTAAATATTGAATCATTTTTTAAATTTGTATCATTTAAATCATTAAATAATGATTTTTGTTTACGATCTATTTTAGTAGGTATTATTATATTAGTTATTAAGTATAAATCCCCTACTGATCTTGTTTTTTCATCTTCAATACCTTTACCCTTTATCCGAATATTTTGATTATTTTGAGTACCAGCTGGAAATGTAAATTTTTCGGTTTTATATAGAGTTGGAATTTTTTTAGTTACTCCCAAAGTAGCTTCTGTTATCGAAAGAGGCACAACTAAATAAATATCTTTCCCATCTCTTTTAAATAATTCATGATCTTTTACGGTAAAATCAATATAAATATCACCATTTGGCCCACCATTCAAGCCAGCTGAACCTTTTCCTGACATTCTCATTTGGTCACCATTATCAATTCCTTTAGGAACTCTTAAATTAATCGTTTTATTTTTCTTTATGGTTTGTTTTCCTTTACAAGTACTACAAACATTCTTAAAAATATCTCCGCTTCCATTACAATAAGGACATGTTGTTTCGGTTTGCATTATACCTAAAATAGTTCTTTGTTCGGTAATAATTCTCCCTCTACCATTACAATGTGAACAGGTTTCCTTATCATGACCACCTTCACCATTACACGATGCGCATAATTGATTAATATTTATTTCAAATGATTTTTCAGTTCCATAAATAGCCTCTTCAAAAGTTAAATTAATTTTAATAAGATAATCTTCACCTTTAGTTTTTCTTTTTGAATTTCTACTTCTATTAGATGAAAAACTTCCACCCATAAATTGTTCAAAAATACTTCCTAAATCAAGATCATCAAAATCAAAGCCACCAAAACCACCTGAGAATCCGCCAAAACCATTAGCATTATTTTCAAATGCGCTTGGTCCAAATTGATCATATTTTTGACGTTTATTAGAATCACCTAATACAGAGTAAGCTTCACCAATTTCTTTAAACTTATCTGCTGCTCCGGGATCTTTATTAACATCGGGATGATATTCTTTAGCTTTTTTTCTAAAAGCACTTTTTATTTCGGCTTCACTTGCTGTTTTACTAATACCTAAAATATCATAATAATCTTTTTTTGCCATTTTTTATTCCTCACTTATCTTATTAAATTCATCTATTAAATAATCCATATAATTAATAGCTTCATTTATTACTTCTGGTTTAGTTAAATCAACGCCCATTTCTAGAAGTAACTCAGTTGGATAATTCGATCCACCTTTTTTTAAAAAAGCTAAGTATTTTTCTTTTATATTATCTTCATTATTTAAGATCTTTTTAGATATATAAATAGCACTAGATATACCTGTTGCATATTTAAATAAATAGTAAGGACGGAAATAATGCATTCTTCTTATCCACATCAAACTTACGTTATCATTAATCTTAACCAAATCTCCATAATATTCTTTTCGAAACTTATAAATCATTTCATTTAACATTGCGGTATTAACTTCATTACCTTTTTCTAATAAATCATATACTTCATTTTCTAGTTTACCTTCTAAACAAGCATCATATAAATTATTTTGGATAATATGAAGAATGTTATAAATAGCGGTTAATTTTAAATCTTTATCATTACTATTATTAATAATATAATTAGAAAATAGTATTTCATTGGTAAGAGATGCTACTTCTGCTGTTAAAATATCATGATAAAATTCATGATAAGTCCTTTCCATACTTAAATAAGAATGAAGGGCATGACCTAGTTCGTGGGCTAAAGTACTTATATCTTTAAATTCACCTAAATAATTAGTTAACACTAAAGGATTATCACCATAATTACAGATCGAATATATTAAAGATGTTTTTCCTTTATAGCAACCAAAATCAATCCAACGATCGTCAAAAGCTTTTTTTAATAACTTAGTATAATCTTGACCTAATACTTCTAATGATTTTAAAAGGATTGCTTTTGTTTCTTCAATTGAAAATTTCTGATCAGTTGAGATTAACTGAGCTTCTTTATCATAATATTCTAATTCTTTAAGTTTAAGGTTCTTTTTAATCATTTTAAAATAATCTTGATAGACATCTAATCTTTTTTCAATTACTTCGTATAAATTACTAACTACTTTATCAGGTATATTTGAAAGAAATAAATCCATCTCAAGTACTGATTTATATTTATAAATTTCCGATAAACTTTTAGCTTGTTTCATGCTAGCAATTAAATTCATCCCATAAATATTTTCATATTTTTTTAAATTAGTAGTTAATTTTAAAAAGGCTTCTTTTCTTGTCTTACGATTTTGGTTAGTAACTATTTGCCGATAATTACTATTTAATAATTCTATTTTATGACCATCAACAGTTACTTTTCCATAATCAATAACCGAATTAGTTAAGACATTACTAATATTTTCATATACTGATCTAGTTGAGGTTAATTTAGAAACGATTTGTTCTTCTTTTTCATTTAAATAATGTTCTTTTTCTCTTAATAAATTAGTTAAATAGAACTTATATTTTTTCAAAATATCTGAACCTATATATTTTTTTAATAAGGTTTTACTTCCTTTTAATATTTCAGGAGTTAAATAAGCTTCTTTTTCAGAAAATTCATATGATAAAGATATTATTTTATTTAACATTAAAGCATATTTATTATTTTCGACATCTTCATCATGTTTACAATTAGCATAACAATAAAGCTTTTCTAAATTGCATTTTGTTTCAAACTTTATTTCTAAAGCCGCAAACAAATTTTTTTCACATTCTAAAACTTTATTTTTATAAATTAAGATATTATTTAATAATTTTTTTACTTCATTAAAATCTTTTTCCCATGCTTCATCATTTTTATATCTTTTGGTTAAATCCCATTTATATTTTTCTTCTATTTCATTTCGATTTTGGTAGTTCATATTTAACTCCTTCTATTAAAAAGTTCTAGGTGTTCTAGAACTCTTTATTTTGTTTCATCTTCAACAAATTCTGCTTCTTCAATCGTTTCATCTTTTGAGGTTTCATTATCTTCTGTTGATTTATTAGCTTCCGCTTCTTTAGCTGCTGCTTCATAAACTTTTGTTGCCAAAGCCATTGCTTTTTCATTTAATTCTTCAGTTGCTTTTTTGATTTTTTCAACATCTTTTTCTTCTAATGCTTTCTTAACAGCTTCAATTTTTTCTTCTGTTTCTTTCTTTTCTTCATCAAGTAATTTATCACCAAGATCTTTAATAGCTTTTTCAGTTGCAAATATCGCTGAATCAGCTTCATTTCTAGCATCGGCTTCTTTTTTACGAGTTTCATCGGCTTCTTTATTAGCTTCAGCTTCTTTCATCATTTTATCGATTTCTTCATCTGTTAAATTAGTACTTGCTGTTATCGTAATAGATTGTTCTTTATTAGTTCCTAAATCTTTTGCTTTAACATTGACAATTCCATTTGCATCGATATCAAATGTTACTTCAATTTGAGGAATACCTCTTGGAGCTGGTGGAATATTACCTAATTGGAATCTTCCTAAAGTTTTATTATCAGCTGCCATTGGTCTTTCACCTTGTAAAACATGAATATCTACTGCTGGTTGATTATCAGCTGCAGTTGAAAATACTTGACTTTTACTTGTTGGAATTGTCGTATTTCTTTCAATTAAAACCGTCATTACATCTCCTAAAGTTTCAATACCAAGAGATAATGGTGTAACATCTAAAAGAACTAAATCATTAATATCTCCGGCAAGTACGCCACCTTGAATTGCAGCACCCATTGCCACTACTTCATCAGGATTAACTGACTTATTAGGTTCTTTACCTAATTCTTTTTTAACTAATTCTTGAATATAAGGAATTCTTGTTGATCCACCTACTAAAATCACTTCATTAATATCTGTTGCTTTTAATTTAGCATCTTTTAATGTTTTCTTAACTTCAACAAGAGTTGAATCAAATAAATCTCTATTTAAATCTTCAAATTTAGCTTTAGTTAAATTTAAATCCATATGAACTGGTCCATCACTAGTTTGACTTAAAAATGGTAAATTAATATTTGTAGTAGCTAATCCGCTTAAATCTTTTTTAGCTTTTTCAGCGGCATCATTAACTCTTTGCATAGCCATTTTATCTTTAGATAGGTCAATGCCATGTTCTTTTTTGAATTCTGCTACTAAATAGTCCATAACTCGGTTATCAAAGTCATCTCCACCAAGTTTATTATTTCCAGCGGTTGATTTAACTTCAAATACACCATCACCTAACTCTAATATTGATACATCAAATGTACCTCCACCTAAGTCATATACTAATACAGTTTGGTTTTTGTCTTGTTTTTCAAGCCCATAAGCAAGAGCTGCTGCTGTAGGTTCATTAATAATTCTTTCTACTTCTAAACCAGCAATTTTACCAGCGTTTTTAGTAGCTTGTCTTTGAGCATCATTAAAATATGCTGGTACAGTTATAACTGCTTTAGTTACTTTTTCTCCTAAGTAATCTTCAGCATCTTTTTTTAGCTTCATTAAAATCTTAGCACTAATT
>Ga0265294_10003171_pt1 | contig 21191 bp, 20 predicted proteins | sample MunlanPumphouse3_FD_192504 | JGI IMG/M metagenome (GOLD analysis project Ga0265294, IMG submission 192504) | Groundwater microbial communities from a municipal landfill in Southern Ontario, Canada - Pumphouse #3 | ecosystem: Environmental > Aquatic > Deep subsurface > Groundwater | place...
CAGCCTAAACGGTCTCCGAAACTTGCATCAGCGTCATTTTCACCCTGAGTCATATAAATGTTGGTTCCGCCACCTAGACCGATGTACCAATTGTCACTTGCTTTGTTTTTCAGATACACGGTACCTTGAGAAACGTTTTGTACTTCTTGTGCACTTATGCTAAACGCAACAAGAGCAGTAAATAAAAGTAAACTAAACTTTTTCATAAATTTTCAATTCTAATTAAACATTTTTTATTACAATAACTCGATATTCTTTTTCATGATGCTTCTGTATATGAATACAGAAACACTTTTAATGCTTATTTATAACGCTTCCGTTATAAAAATGTTCAGTAAAATTAATGTAAAACTGTAATAGTTACATAATTCAACCTTAACAGCTATGCAAATTACTTAACATTAAAACTATTAAACGCAAATATAAAACTTAAATTTCACATTTACCCGTTTTTGTGTAAAAAATATCCAAAAATCGTAGTTTTTGTGTGGTTTTTCTACGTTTTCTTCTTTCAAAACCGTAATAATTGGTTGAAAGTTTTAGATTTATCAGCCCAAATAACTTTTAAGCAATTTGCTTCTCGAATCCTGTCTTAATCTGCGAATAGCTTTTTCTTTGATTTGACGTACTCGCTCACGCGTTAACTGAAATTTATCTCCAATCTCTTCGAGAGTCATTTCCTGGCATCCAATACCAAAAAACATTTTAATAATATCACTTTCTCTTTCAGTTAATGTAGATAATGCTCTGTCAATTTCTTTCTGCAGAGATTCGTTTATTAGTGTTCTGTCTGCTACCGGTGCATCGTCGTTTACTAATACATCCAGTAAACTGTTATCTTCACCCTCAACAAAAGGTGCATCCATTGAAATATGGCGTCCCGATACCTTTAATGAATCATTTACCTTTTCAACAGGTATGTCAAGTACGGCTGAAAGCTCTTCTGCTGAAGGACGGCGTTCATTTTCCTGTTCAAATTTTTGGAATGCCTTACTTATTTTATTAAGTGAACCCACCTGGTTCAAAGGAAGCCTCACAATACGTGATTGTTCAGCAAGTGCCTGCAAGATTGACTGACGAATCCACCATACTGCATAACTGATGAATTTAAAGCCTCTGGTTTCGTCAAACTTCTCAGCTGCTTTAATCAATCCCAAGTTACCTTCGTTGATTAGGTCCGGCAAGCTTAATCCCTGATTTTGGTATTGCTTTGCCACCGAAACAACAAATCTAAGATTAGCTCTGGTGAGTTTTTCCAAAGCTTGGCGATCACCTTTTTTAATGGCTTGTGCCAACTCTACTTCTTCTTCCACAGTTATCAGGTCTTCACGGCCAATCTCCTGCAGATATTTATCTAAAGAAGCACTCTCACGATTAGTGATCGATTTTGTAATTTTTAATTGTCTCATTTATATCTTATCCTTCTGTATATTTTCTCGTTAATAAACTTTAGGGGGTGCAAAAGTACAAAAATATTTTGTCACCCTGTATGGAAAAATCCATAATAGTAATAATATTACAGCAAAGGAACCTGGAATATAACCTGATTCCTTTGCTATAAAAACGTATATGTCTCTCCTTTTGTTACTAAAAAAGGAGGGATTAACTTTACTTAACTTAGTTTTTTACTGAGTTGAAAGGTCAATTGCAATATATTGTGTTCTACCGTTAGGATAGAATCCTGCTACAAGCAAGACTTTGTCCTGTCTGTTTTGTGTAGATGCAACAATTGTTTTCACATCACTTTCGCTGTTCACCGGGGTATTGTTGATTCTCATAATTATAAATCCTTTATTAATACCCTCTTTTCTGAACAGACCGTTTGTTTCTACACTTTCAACTTCAATACCACTTGAAATTCCTAAACTAGCCTTTCTTTCGTCAGTTAGTGGTTTGAAAGTTGCTCCAAGCTTACTCAAGGAATCGGTGCTGCGGGTAATTTCAGTATTACCTTCATCATTCTTAAGTTCGACGTTGAACTTTTGTTCCTTGTTGTTTCTTTTTACTGTTACACTGATCGTGTTTCCCGGTCTGTATCTGTTGAGCTGATTCTGTAATTCACCGAAATTTCGGATAGGTACATTGTTAATTTCAGTAATGATGTCTCCTTTTTCCAGTCCTGCAGCCTTTGCGGCACTACGTTCAGAAAATTCTTCAACTAAAACTCCTGTTATCTGCGACAATTCTCTCGCTCTTTCAGGGTTTTCACGTCTTATGTTCTCAATGTTTGGTACTTGAATCCCAAGGTAAGCGCGCTGTACTGCTCCATACTCTTTTAAATCTGCCGCAACTTTTCCGGCAATTGAGATTGGAACTGCAAAAGCATAGCCGGTAAAATTACCAGTCTGTGAAAATATTGCTGTGTTTATGCCAATAAGTTCACCTCGTGTATTAACCAAAGCACCACCACTGTTTCCTGGATTAACAGCGGCATCCACCTGTATAAACGACTGAATACCCCCATCTATAACATTTCCTCTGTTTTTAGCACTTACAATTCCGGCAGTTACCGTTGAAGTAAGATTAAAGGGATTTCCTACAGCAAGTACCCATTCTCCAATCTCTAATGCATCTGAATTACCAAATGTGAGATAAGGAAAATCTTCGCCTTCTATCTTAATTAGAGCAATGTCGCTCTGAGGATCTGTACCAATCACTTTAGCCACAAATTCTCTATTGTCATTTAGAGACACAGATACTTCATTTGCGTTTTCTACTACGTGGTTGTTAGTAATTATATAACCATCACTTGAGATAATGACACCTGAGCCAAAACCAACCTGTTCACGAGGTTGTGCAGGTGTGCGGTCACCAAAACCAAAGAAAAAATCAAACGGATTAATATATTGTTGCTGGCTTACAGTTTTTGTTTTAACGTGTACAACGCCATCTACCGATCTTTTTGCTGCTTCTGTAAAATCAGGATAACCTTCTGAAGTAGTAAGGTTTGTAAGCACAACATTTTTATTCTGATCGAAAGTTGCTGAATAGGCTCCTATCTCTTCAGATGTAACTGTATTGCCTGATAAGTTTTCAGCGTTATTTTTGTTTATAACATTATACCCAAGTAAAGTAACTACTGAACTGACAACAGCTATAAGTACAATGAAAAGTACGTTTTTTGTTTTATTTGTATTCATATTCCTTGTTTTAATTTAATGTTATTTCTTTATCATCAAATATAACGCAAATAGTAGACAAATTAATTTATGCAGGAGCTCCTTTTAACACTTTTAACTGAATAAAAATAGGATTAACCCGATTTAACCTTGCAGAGCTACTTATACCACCTTCTGACTGACAAAATGGCGCGATTTCGTTTATTGGCATATCCGGTAAAACGTTGATTATTTATGGGTTGTATAAGATCGAAAAATAACAATTGTAAATTAAATTTGCCAGAGCCGAAATGTTTACTGTTTTTATTAATTACAGATAACCGTACAAGTAACTTAATCATAAATAAGAGCAATACAAATCCAAGTAGAATGTAATTGCTTGACATAATACTTGTTACAACAGATGTTATTAACAAAATAGTAAAAGAGTATTTCGAGAAATTTTCAAATCCAAAAAAGAATGAGGAGTATCCTTTATATATCTGTTTGGTATATAAGTGTTTGGATTTAAGTGATCTCCAAGTTGAAAAGTTTTCTACGCTGTCTGTTTCAGTTATACTTTTGTCAGATATTACTACTCCTGTATTTTGTTTATTTGATATTCTGTTTATAAAAAGGTCATCTTCCCCACCATCAATACCCAATATAGAGGAAAAACCCTTATTATTGAAAAAAAGCTCTTTCTTGTATGCCATATTTCTTCCTGTTCCCATAAAAGGCTTTCTCGATATTGCACGAGACAGAAACTTTAAATGATGAATTAGGTTGTCATATCTTATGAATTTTCTTAAAGGTACTTTGTTTGGAACTTTTACATTGTTGAAACCCAGCAGTATGTCTTCACCGGTGGTAAATTGTTTTCCAAATTCCTTAATCCACTCGGTTGAGCAAGGTTTACAATATGATTCAGTAAAAAGAAGTATATCGTTCTTGGCAGCTTTTATACCCACAGTTATTGCCAGCTTTTTCTCATTTATTTCATCAGCTTCTGCAGGTATAAAAGTATGATAAAGTTTTGGGTATTTATGAGCTGCTGCTTTCAAAACTGTATCAGTTTCATCTGACGAACCACAATTTACAACGATCACTTCAAAATTTGGGTAATCTTGTTCCATTACAAACGGGAGGTTTTTTTTTAACTGCTCAGAATCATTCTTAGATGTTATTATAACAGATATAGAGGGTAAGCAACTATCGTCAACAGAAATATCTTTTCTTTTCTTTTCATATATGTGAGGTTTTCGGTAGACTGACAGGTTATAATACAAAAGTATTAAAAAGAAAAAAAGCAGAGCTGCTCCCATATACCATTCATAAACGGAGAATTGGGCAACATAAGAAATGATCAAATCCATTTTTATTTTGAATTTACTATAAAAAAAGCTTTCAACTGAATCGTTTGTTAATTTCCGGCATATTATTTATTTCCGGTTTATGTAAACAAGTTAAAGTGTATCTGAGAAATAGGATGCAGGAATATCCCTGCAATTATATTTCGATACCATGGTTTCCCCGTAAGCACCGGCAGAACGGATTGCAATTAAATCTCCTCTGGTTGCCCTGTTCAGCATCATCTGTTCGGCAAACAGATCGCTTGACTCACAAATAGGCCCTACTACATCGTAGTGTGTGTATTCTTCTTCAGAGCTTATATTCTCAATGTGGTGAAAAGCCTGATAGAGAGCAGGTCTTATAAGGTCTGTCATACCTGCATCAATTATCAGAAATTTTTTCTGGATGCCCTCTTTTATAAAAAGTGCACGGCTTATAAGTGTTCCGCATGGTGCTACTACTGACCGCCCCAGCTCAAAATGTAATTCCTGACCTTCCCACAAGTCCAGATATTTATCAAATAATCTGAAATAGGATTCAAAGTCAGCCATAGGAAAATGGTTAGGGTGCTGATAGTTTATGCCCAAACCTCCGCCTACATTCAAAACAGGCAGATCAATCCCCTGTTCTTTTAACTGGTTACGTATTTCCTTAACTTTAACACACAGATCCTCAAATGATGTAAGATCAGTAATTTGTGAGCCAATATGAAAGTGTATACCAATAAGTTTAATGTTATTCGATGATTTAACTGCTTGCAGTGTCTGTGGAATGTCCTGCTCGTTTATACCAAACTTATTTTCATTCAGACCTGTAGTTATATATTTATGTGTTCTAGCATCAACATTTGGATTAATCCTTAAAGCTATAGATGCAGTTTTCCCCTTTTTTGCAGCGAGTGTGTTTAGTACTTCAATCTCCGGAATCGATTCCACATTAAAGCAGAAAATATCATTATCCAGACCAATATTTATCTCTTTATCAGTTTTTCCAACACCTGCAAAAGCAATTTTGGAAGGTGCAAATCCACACTCTAACGCTCTCAGAATCTCATTTCCACTCACGCAATCAGCTCCAAAGCCATAAGATGCTATCTCCTTAAGAATGCGTGGATTAGCATTGGCTTTTAAAGCGTAATGTACATGAAATGGTTTATTCTCAGTCTCTTTTATTATCGTTTTAAGAGTATTGTGCAGTAGCTCCATATCGTAGTAATAGAAAGGAGTCTCTTTTAATTCAAATTTACTGTTGGGGAATTTTCCTTTGATCATTAATTATCTGTTTATATAATTACTGGATTGGAAACGATCACAAAAATACAATATTTTATCTAAATAAAAGAATAAGCTTTATCCAGCTTTTTGTCCATTGGCAGAGTTGCATCAATCCAGTTGATTGTGAATCCTCGTCTTTCCATTCCTCTGAACCAGGTCATCTGTCTTTTGGCAAACTGATGTATTGCTGTTTCCAGCTGACTGAACATAATATCATAACTTATTTCACCGATTACAAAAAGAGTGACAAACTTGTATTCAAGTCCGTAATATATCAGATCTTCAGCTGAAACACCCGATTTCAGTATGCTTTCAATTTCATCAACCATTCCCTCATCAAGCCTTGCTTTTAGTCGTTTGGATATCTTTTCTCGACGAAGATCTCTGTCGATGTTTACTCCTAAAATAGTACTTTCTATAGGAGGAAATTCTAATTGAGACATATCCTGTTTCGACTGAAAGTCAGCAATTTCAATCGCACGTATAGCGCGCTTCTTAGTGTCAGTATCAGTTGTGTTATGCAGTGGGCGATAGCTTCTAAGTATGTCCGAAAGTTCCTCAAGAGACTTGTTTTGAAGAGATTCTCTGAGTTCAGGGTTAGCAGGTACGTCGGGCAGATTGTATCCTTTCAATACTGATTCTATATATAGTCCTGTGCCTCCGCAAAGTATGGGTGTCTTTTCTCTTGATAAGATGTCATTGTATGCTTTATGAAAATCGTGTTGATAGTCATAAAGTGTGTATTTATCACCCGGTTCACGAATATCTATAAGATGGTAAGGTATTGCAGTTCCATTGATAATGTAATCCGACAGATCTTTTCCGGTTCCGATATCCATTTTTCGATATATCTGTCTGGAGTCAGCACTAATGATTTCTCCATTTAGTTTATTAGCCAGATGCACAGCAAAAGTAGTTTTACCACTGGCTGTAGGTCCGAGAATTGTTATAAGTCTGTCCTTCATATTACCAACTGCCGCCTGCTCCTCCACCTCCAAAACGGCCTCCTCCGCCGCCACCAAAACCTCCTCCGCCGAAGCCTCCGCCTCCGCCAAAACCACCGAATCCTCCGCCAAAACCACCGCTTCGTCTTCCCGAAGTTGGTGGGAAAAATATTGGAGGGAGTGTTGTTCTGTGATGACCATCGCCACCAATATTCTGATCTCCGCCACCAAATAATATTCTCATAATCACAATTATCCCAATGATGATTATAATTATGGCAATAACGGGTAAACCCTCTTCTTCTTCTTCATCTTCAGCATCAAATTCACCGGACAAACGTGCAATCATTGCATCTATAGCTGCATTAACACCTCCAAAATAATCCTCTTCAATAAAATAGGGAATCATTATATCTCTGACAATCCTTCCGGCATACGCGTCATTAATACGAGCTTCCAGCCCATAGCCTGTGGCGATAAATGCCTGTCCTCTGCTGTTACCGATTTTGGGCTTAATCAGTATAACAGCTCCGTTATCTTTGCTCTTCTGGCCTATTTCCCATTTTTCTCCCAGTCGGAATGAATAATCAGAAGCTGGATAACCACCAAGATCCGAAACGGTAACTACATATATTTGTGTTGAAGTCGTATCATTATAGTTAAGAAGTTTCTGCTCTAGTGCCTGGTTTTCAGCTTTCGAAAAAATATTTGCAAAATCATTCACCAGACGGTATGGAACCATAGGTTCCGGAATATCTTGCGCCGAAATTTCAGAAGAAAAAAATAAGAGTAAGAATATCAGAAGAAATCTATTCTTCAATAATAACTTCATTGTCTAGTTCGTTTATATCGTTCTCAGAAACCGGAAAACGTGCTTTTAAAACTTCTCCTGCCTTGCCGACGCCTTTGCATATACCTTCAGAAAGCAATCCTTTCTTAAAATAGGATAGCATCAGATCGAGGGTTTCCTGCCAAAAATCAGGTTCTTGAATAAATGTGTTAATACCTTCATCTGCATAAATTGCTGCTTTTTGATCTGAAAGTGCTACATAGATAAGTACGCCATTTCGCAATGTAGTTGAATCCATCTTAAGCTGATGAAATATTTTGTAAGCTTTTTCCAGTGGAGCTCCTTTACAATGTTTTGCAACATAAACACGTATTTCACCTGAGGTGTTGCTTTCGGCAAACCTTATTGATTCAGATATCTTATCGAGCTCATCTTTTTTTAGCATACACTAAAATTGTACTTCCGGAGCTGTCTGAGCTTCAGGTGTGGCTTCGAAATATGCTTTAGTCTCAAACTTAAACCACTTGGCATAAATTACCTGGGGAAATTTTCTTATATAGGAGTTGTAGTCCTGAGCTATTTGATTGAATCTGTTGCGCTCCACCGAAATCCTGTTTTCTGTTCCCGCAAGCTCATCCTGAAGTGCAAGAAAGTTTTGATTTGCTTTCAGTTCCGGATAATTTTCCTGAATTAATAGCAGTCGGCCTAATGCCTGGCTTAGTTGGTTTTGTGCCTGCTGATACTCCTGTAAGCTTTCTGTTGTAAGGTTTTCAGGATTTATATTTGTCTGCGTAGCTTTTGCTCTTGCTTCTGTCACCTGAGTGAATGTTTCCTGTTCATGTTCTGCATAACCTTTTACGGTGTTCACCAGGTTGGGAATTAGATCTGCCCTACGCTGGTAAGCATTTTGCACATTTCCCCACTGTGAGGTTACAGCCTCTTGCTTTTCAACCATTCTGTTATAACCCGAACAGCTTGAAAGTGTGATTGCACCTAATACAATCAATAAGAGATAGGATATTTTTTTCATATCTTTAAATTTTAATGATATACATGCTCGTTTCTATTTTATGCAAATGTATCATTTTTTTGGTGAATATAATAACACATTCAATTCTTCATTCCTAAAATAAATTTATTTTGTATATCTTTGTATTTGGTAGGGCTCTGCGAGCCGACGGTAGTCTTAACCAAAATTAGTTAAGTATGAAGCAAATATTTTTATCATTTATTATATCTGTTTTCTCATTGGCTATCACTGCATCTGAGGTTTTACAGGTACCGGATAGTCTGAATCTTTTTGAAGATATAACTGATATAAGCCGTCAGATTCAAAGACGTGTTACAGAATCAAATCAGAATTACGAAGATCATTCGGGAGATATAGCACCAATTGTTACAATTCAAGCACAAGATATAATACCGCAGCAGGTTGTTGCAAAAGACACTTTGCCTGTCTTAGTATTAGATAGTGTTTCTAGAAATCCTCTCGATTCAATTTATTACAGAAATGAAAATGGTATATTGCAATTACCTGTTCAATACAATGATCCGAATGCATTGAGAGGATTAACTTTTCGCGATACTCTCTTTTACAACCCGCTTTTTCTTCCCATGATTTATAATGGCAAGATACTTCCACGTGATATTTCATTATACAATCCGGATAAAGAATATAAGCCTGGTAAATTGATCCCACAAGAACTAACCTTCGCTCCCAAATTAGAGGATGCAGATTTTGCTCAGAGGGTCAGAAACAACTACTACATGGAATATCCTGACAGAGTCAAATATTCAATATTAAATTTTGATTCTCTGCCTAGATCAACCAGTGATGATGTAGTCAGAGAGACATTTAATCCATTCCGTGAACTCTTGCAATCTGAAACGGCCTATTCTCTTGAAGCTCCAGGAGTGGAATTGACCACAATTGACCGTAAATACTGGATACGTTCGGGAGAACATTCATTCCAGTTTGCACAGAACTATTTTTCTGACAATTGGCATAAAGGTGGAACCAACAACCTCAATATTAATAGTTATCAAGTATTAAGAGCTAATTATAAAAAGGAAAAGGTAAAATTCAACAATACTCTTGAATGGAGATTATCCGTTTTTAATGCTCCCGACGATACTCTAAGACAGTACAGAATAGGAAATGATCTTATTCGTTATTATGGTGACTTTGGGCTTGATGCTTTTATAGAAGGGTGGTCTTACTCGATGAATATGGAAGCAAAAACTCAGTTGTTTAATTCATATCCGACCAATTCAAATAATCTACGCTCAGCATTTTTGGCTCCTCTATATGTTAATGCAGGTGTCGGTTTGAAATATAATCTGGATAAAAGATCAGACAAAGTAAGGGGACGTCGTGTACGGTGGGATCTAGCTTTGGCGCCAATATCCGTAAACTTCAAGTATGTAGGAAACGACTCAGTTAATGTTGTGCGCTTCGGTATTCCTGAAAACAGGAGTTACAATCTTGACATGGGTACCACAGTTACGTCAATTCTAAAATATGATATCACTCGTTATATAACCTGGGATTCACGCTTGACCTATTTTACAAGTTATGATAAGGTTGAAATGGAATTCGAGAATAGTCTGAATATGTCATTAAGTAATGCTTTCTCTACAAGATTGTATCTGAATGTCAGATTTGATGATGGCGTGCCTCCACATCCCGATTTAAAATATTGGCAATATAACCAGACTCTTAGTTTCGGGCTAAACTATAAGTGGTAAAACATGGCATAGTTTTATATAAAATATAATAAACGACAGATTCAAATGAGTCTGTCGTTTTCATTTAATTTATATCCATTAAGGAAGTCAACTGTTTTCATACGCTTCTTACCTGAAAGCTGTAAGTCTGTAATTCGCAGTAATCCATCTGCAACAGAAACATTTATATAGTTTTTATTATCGGTAAAAATTGAGCCCGGAGTAAATAATTCCGACTTCTTGGAACCAGTTTCTTCAATATCTGCTGAATCCTCAACTTTTTCACCGGCAAATATCTTTAATCGGAGCCTTTCGTTGGTTTCAGAGTTCTCTAATTCGGTCCATGCTGCAGGGTAGGGCGACAATCCTCTTATAAAATTATAGAGTACTTCTTTACTATTATCCCAGTCAATCCTGCAGGTTTCAGTAAATATTTTAGGTGCAGGCTTAAGAGTTGTTTCATTGGTAAATAATTGATCCTGTGGTATGGCAGTTATGTTGTCTTCAATAATTGCATCAACTGTTTTGATAACAAGCTTAGCACCCATAGCCATCAGTCTGTCATGAAGTGTTTCGGCATTATCATTATCACTAATCTCTGTTGTTTCTCTGAAAATTATCTCTCCAGTATCTATTTCATGAGAAAGAAAGAATGTGGTTACGCCTGTTTCTTTCTCCCCGTTTATAATTGCCCAGTTTATGGGTGCTGCACCCCTATATTGAGGTAGTAAAGATGAGTGCAGATTAAATGTTCCTTTTCGGGGCATACTCCACACTACTTCCGGAAGCATTCTGAATGCTACAACTATCTGAATATCCGCATTTAGTTTCCTCAGTTCATTTAAAAACTCTTCATCTTTCAGTTTCTCAGGCTGAAGAATATTCAACCCTTCTCCCAAAGCATATTGTTTCACAGGTGAAGGCTTCAGTTTATAACCTCTCCCTGACGGCTTGTCAGGCATTGTTATTACACCCACAACATTGTAATCATTCTCAACCAGTGTTTTCAGTGATTCAACGGCAAATTCCGGTGTACCCATGAAAACTATTCTTAAATCTTCTTTTTTCATCTTTTAAAATTACAATTAGCCAAAATAATTATTCATCACCTTCAGAATAATTCTCTACTAAAACCTCTCTGTATGAGTTGAAAACTGATGATTGAGACAGTAACCCCTGATAAACCCCTTTGTCGTCAACTACGGGTAAGTTCCATGCTTTTGTTTTTTCGAACTGATACATAACATCTTCCATACTATCGTTGATATTTATTTTAGCGGGAGAACCTACCATAAATTTTTCAACAGTGAAACGGTCATAAAGCTCAGACCTGAACATTATATTACGGATATCATTCATTAAAACCAGTCCCAGTAACTTGTTTTCATTATCAACAACTGGAAATATATTTCGGTTAGAGTTGGAGATCACTTTTACCATATCACCTAATGTCATCTCGGGAGTAACGGTAGGTATATCTTTCTCAAGAAGGTCTTCAACCTTAAGGAAGGTCAGTACAGCCTTATCTTTGTGGTGGGTTATAAGTTCGCCTCTTTTTGCAAGTCGTATGGCATATATACTGTGTTTCTCGAAAATGAGTATTGTGGCATAAGATACCAGCGATACAATCATCAGAGGCAGAAACAGGTCATATCCGCCCGTTAGTTCAATTATCAGAAACATACCTGTTAACGGGGCGTGCATTACCCCAGCCATTAGCCCGGACATACCCATGAGTGCAAAATTCTCCTGTGGAAGATATGTTGAAACTCCAATTTGATTTAGGATATACGAGAAAACAAAACCGGCAATACAGCCCAGAAACAGCGTGGGTGCAAAAACCCCTCCGGTACCGCCACCCCCGTTTGTGGCACTTGTGGCAAATACTTTAAAAAGTAGTACAAGAATAAGAAAGACAATCACTGACCATGGGCTTTTCCAATTGTAAAAATAACTCTCATTTGTTAATGACTGAAATGAGGCACCTCCTTCAAGCAGTGTTTCTATTGTGTGATAACCTTCACCAAAAAGAGGAGGGAAAAAGAAAATCAGTACACTGAGAGTTATACCTCCCAATAAGAATTTTCTCCATGGCGAAAGTTTGTGAAATATACTTTCGCACCAGCTCATAACACGTATGACGTATAGAGAAATCAGTCCGCATAATATTCCCAGAAGTATTACATACGGTATGCGATCGAGAGTGAACTGTTCCAGCAGAGTGAATGCAAACATAGCATCCATCCCCGTGAGCATGTAAGAGACAACGGTGGCTGTTACTGCTGTTACCAGTAATGGCATTATTGACGACATCGTAAGGTCTAGAAGCAAAACCTCTATTACAAATAGTATTCCTGCCACAGGGGCTTTAAAGATACCTGCAATTGCTCCTGCGGCACCACAGCCTACAAGTATCATCAGACTGTGTTGCTCCAGCCTGAAAAACCTGCCCAGATTAGACCCTATGGCTGAACCGGTAAGTACGATTGGTGCCTCAGCTCCAACAGATCCCCCGAATCCAATGGTTATGGAGCTTGCCACAAGTGATGAGTGCATATTATGTGGCTTTATTCTGCTCTTGCGTTGTGAAATAGCGAAAAGTATTTTAGTAACACCGTGACTGATATCATCTTTAACGATATATCTTACGTAAAGTCCCGCTATCAGAATACCCGCTATCGGGAAAAGGAGGTATGAGTAGTTGTGGCTGACCTGACTAAAATTTTCTGTAAGGAATACCTGAATGAATTCTATGGCAATCTTCAGAATATAGGCAGCAAATGCTGTAAGTATACCAACTATGAAACATACAAACAGCAAAAAATGTCGCTCTTTTATATGCTCATCACGCCAAAGAAGGAATTTGCTATGTATTTCTTTAAATTGCATCGGGTATAAATTGAATCACATAAAACAAAGATAATATTTTTAGCATCTAAACAAAATTCTACTTCCTGATAATCTGTATTGTACCGTTCTTGCCAAGCTTTAGTATACCCGACGGTTTAGCTTCAACATTCTCTTTCCTTCTATAGTTAACTACATAGTCTACTCCATTTTTAATTTCCGGTGATATCTTGGAAAACTTTGATGGTGATGGCTCTCCGCTGATATTTGCAGATGTGGAAACGATTGGTTTTCTGAACTGTTTACACAATTCTCTGGAAAACAGCTCATCAGTTATCCTTATTCCAATAGATCCATCGGGAGCTATAAGATTAGTAGCAAGGTTTTTGGCTCCTTCGTAAATTATGGTGAGCGGCTTGTCAGTCAAATCAATCAGATCCCATGCAATATCAGGTACTTCCTGAACATAGGTCTGCAATTTGGCAGGATTATCAAGCAGTACGAGCATAGATTTACTGTCTTCGCGTTGCTTAAGATCGTAAATACGTTTTACAGCATCTTCGTTTGTAGCGTCGCAGCCAATTCCCCATATAGTGTCGGTAGGATAGAGTATAATTCCACCTGCTTTTAAAACCTCAATTGCTTTTTTTATATCTTCCTGCATCTTAATTCAAATTAGCACACTGTTTATTTTTTGCATTATCAATGCATCCTCATATCTGTTTCCTGTTGATAGCCACTCCAAAAGTTTCCCCGCATCAGAATAACCTGCTTTGCGGAACAGTTTTACGCTACCTCTGTTGCTTTCAGGTATAACGGCATACAGCTGTTTAAGTTTCAGAAAATTGAATGCATAATCCTCAAGGATTTGTAAAGTCTGTAATCCATAACCCTTCTCACGAAATTTATTGTCAATAAGTATACCCACACCTGCTCTTTTGTGAAACGGATCAAAATCATACAGATCCACTGTTCCTACAACCTCATTTGATTCTTTTATTACAATCATCAGCCGCAACTGTTTGTCTGTGTACAGATCCTGCTTAGAATCAATCAGGTACTGTTTAAGTGCAAATCGTGAATATGGTGTTACAGTAGCCCCGAATTCCCATAGGGATGTATCGTTTTCCCATTTGTATAGGTAATCCAGGTCCTCCGGTTCCGGTACACGCAGACGAAGTTTGTCATTTTCAAGAATCTTTTTCATCTTCACTTTCAAACTCCTCGTTAAATGATCCATTATCAAATTCTTCGTGTACCTCTTTCACTTTTCCTTTATCAGCCAGATTAGCAAGCTCAGGATATGATGGTTTACAGAAGATATAAATAATAAAAAGTACAATAGTAAACCAGAAAAAGTTCGTATTCTTCGAAATTGCATAAAGAAGAATATTCATAAGCGTTACCGCATTGATTATATACAAGCGTGTATTTGACGCGCTTTTGTATTTTTTTACAACGAAATCAACACTTGATGCAGGAGGTACTTTCTTCAGCATTTCGGCAAAAAGCTTCAGTGCAGCAGGAATAGCAATTATCGTTATTACAATGGCATATCTTTCTAATGTTACACCAATTTCTTTCCCTTTAAAAGGATAAGGTATCAGATCGAATAATATCAGCAGAAAATATATAGCCAGTACTATAATACTTATCCAGTACTCGCGTTTCAACTCCTTTATTATGCGATCAAAAATGTTTTCTGTTTCACTCATTTAGAATATGGTTTATAGGATTCATCGAACGGTGTTCTGTTTAAAATAGAGCGTCCGAGTGTTACCTCATCTGCATACTCAATCTCATCTCCAATTGATACACCGCGTGCAATAATACTCACTTTTATGTTATAAGGCTGCAGTTTACGGAAAATATAGAAGTTTGTTGTATCTCCCTCCATCGTGGCACTCAATGCCAGAACAACCTCTTTAACATCACCAGATTTTACTCTCTCTTCCAGGCTTGAAATTTCCAAATCTGATGGTCCAATACCATCTATAGGTGAGATTATTCCTCCTAACACGTGATAAAGACCGCTGAACTGATCAGTGTTCTCTATAGCCATCACCTCTTTTACATTTTCTACCACACAGATTAGCGAACTGTTACGTGAACTGTCAGAACAAATTTCACAAACATCCACGTCAGATATATTGTGACAGATGTTGCAGTACTTAACTTCTTGCCTTAGCTTTAGTATAGTATCTGTAAATGATATTACTTTATCTTCATCTTGCCTTAACAAATGCAAAACAAGCCGGAGTGCGGATTTTTTACCAATGCCGGGTAGTTTGGCAAATTCATTAACTGCATTTTCTAGTAGAGTGGAAGGGTAATGTCTGTTCATAAAGTAAACTTTGGTGCACTGTCACAAAGATAATATGAATCGATTTCTTGAACAAATATCTTTAAAAAATGCATCATTTGTGAACTTTGTCTTGTTTTTTTCTTCTAAATTCGTTTTTTGTTACGTTTAAGTTTGTAAATTTGTAACATTATATAATTTTTACTTCTCACATAAATGTGTGACTCCAATTTAATTAGTGATATAAGATATGAAAGTACTTTTGGCAACAAGTAAACCTTTTGCCTTGCAGGCAGTGCAAGGAATTCAAAATGTAATTGAAACTGCCGGACTTAAATTCGAAAAACTAGAAACCTATACAGATAAATCTCAGCTACTTGATGCCGTTAGAGATGTTAATGCTTTGATTGTAAGAAGCGACTGTGTCGATGGAGATGTAATGGATGCTGCTCCTGAATTGAAGCTTATCATCAGAGCAGGTGCGGGCTACGATAATGTTGATCTGGAAGCTGCTACCAAACGTGGTATTTGTGTCATGAACACTCCCGGACAGAATGCTAATGCTGTTGCAGAACTGGTATTTGGTATGATGATTTTCATGCAGCGTAACCAGTTTAATGGTACTGTGGGCAGAGAGCTTATAAACAGAAGACTTGGTTTATATGCTTTTGGTAACGTGGCAAAGAAAGTTGCTCGTATTGCCCGTGGATTTAATATGGCTGTTTATGCATATTCTCCCGCACTTACTCATGACGATCTTAGGAAAGAGGGTGAATATGGCGTGATTACTGCATACAGTAACAGGGAGCTTTTCGAAAACAGCGATATTATGTCTCTTCACATGCCTTTACTGGAGGATACCAAAAAATGTGTTGACTATAACCTTCTGGCTTATATGCCTAAAGACGGATTACTAATCAATACGGCACGTAAGGAACTTATCGCGGAGGATGATTTAATAAGAATCATGGAGGAACGTCCGGAATTTCAGTATGTTACAGACATCAAGCCTGATAAACATGATGTATTCCTCGAGAAATTCCCTAACCGTTATTTCACAACTCCGAAGAAATCAGGAGCCCAAACCAGAGAAGCGAACAGGAATGCAGGTATTGCTGCAGCGCATCAGACGGTAATGTTTTTTAAAAACGGTGATGATCGTTTCAGGGTAAATTAGAGAGTAGCAGCGGTTGTAATTACCTAAAAGTTTGAATATAATTTTTAAAATAATAATCAATGGAAAAGTACAATTTTAATGCCGGACCCTGTGTGCTTCCCAGACCGGCAGTTGAGTCGGCTATAGAAGCAATCCGCAACTTTGACAACACAGGAATTGGCATTCTTGAAATTTCACATCGTACCCCCGGTTGGGAACGAATCATGAAGGAGACTGCCGATTTATGGAAAGAACTTCTAAATATACCCGATAACTATCACGTTCTTTTTCTTGGTGGTGGTGCCAGCACCCAGTTCTTTGATGTACCTGCAAACCTTTTGAAGAGTAAGGCTGCCTACCTCGAAACAGGCTCCTGGGCAAAGAAGGCCATTAAAGAGGCTAAGTTTTATGGTGATGTAGAGGTAATAGCTTCATCTGCTGACAAGAATTTCTCATATATCCCAAAGGGTTACACTATCCCTACTGATGTTGATTATTTCCATATTACAAGCAATAATACTATTTACGGAACAGAAATTCATGAAGATATTGATAGTCCCGTTACATTAGTTGCTGATATGTCATCTGACATAATGAGCCGCCCGGTTGATGTTTCAAAGTATGGTATTATTTATGGCGGTGCACAGAAGAATGTTGGCCCTGCAGGGGTTGCATTCGTTATCGTGCGCGAAGATATACTCGGTAAAACAGACCGACCCATACAAACTATGGTTGACTACCGCACTCATATCAGTGATTCGGAAAAGAACCGCTCTATGTTCAACACACCTCCCGTTTTCTCAATTTTCGTGATGCACGAAACACTCAAGTGGCTCAAAGAGCAGGGTGGGGTTGAAGTAATTTACAAACTGAATAAAGAGAAGGCCGGTTTGCTTTATGATGAGATCGACAGAAACAAGCTATTCGTTGGCACAGCTGCAAAAGAGGATCGCTCAATTATGAACGTATGTTTCGTGATGAACGAAGAATACAAAGATAAGGAGGCTGATTTCCTTAAGTTTGCAACCGAAAGAGGTATGGTTGGAATCAAAGGGCACCGTTCAGTAGGCGGTTTCCGCGCATCAATCTACAACGCTTGTCCCAAAGAAGCTGTTGAAGCATTAATAAAATGTATGCAGGATTTTGAAGCACAGATTTAAGAAATAGAACTATTTTTTTTGAGTAGGAAAGGGAGTTTCACTTTTGTGATTCTCCCTTTTTTTGCATGTTACCCCACATTTTTGTACTTGAATTGCATATACTTTGCTATTACCTGAGTCTTGTCTTATTCTTACCTGACCCTTACCTGACTCTTATAATCTCCTTTTAAATAAGGATAAAGTAAGAGTAAAGAATTAGTACAATAAAAGTAAAGTGAGATTAATGTAAAACCATGTACAGTCAGTAATAATATTTAATTTAATCATACTTGAAAAGTTGATTACAATTATTTAACTATAATAATATACGAAATAATTTGATTATTACGAAAAAGTCGTACATTTGTGGTGTAATAATATTGTATTTATATAGTAAATAAGAAAAATTGATGATTATGGAACGCTTGACACCACAAGAAGAAAATATTATGCTGCATGTGTGGCAATTAAATGAATGTGCGATTAAGGATGTGGTTGACAGAATGGAGGAACCGCGTCAACCTTACACAACAGTCGCTTCAATTTTCAATAATCTTGAGAAAAAAGGATATTTGACCAAACGCAGATTTGGTAATGTGAAGGTTTTTAAGCCTAAGATTACTGAGGCAGCATACAAAAGACACTTTCTCTCAGATGTGGTGAAAAGTTATTTTGATAACTCATACAAAGAGTTGGTATCATTCTTTGCCAAAGAGCAAAAGGTTAGTGCTGATGATCTTAATGAGATTGTGAGTCTTATTGAAAAGAGTCAGAAGTAAAAATTATATCACCCTAAAATTCAGCGATCATGCATCCTTTATTAGTTTATATTATTCAGGTCAATTTTGCATTGGTGCTGTTCTATCTCTTATATTTATTATTGTTTAAGAGAGATACATTTCTCCGTTTAAGACGGATATATTTCCTTTCGGCTTTAGTTTTTTCTCTTGTTTATCCCATGTTTGTTGTTCCGGGACTGAGTGAAGTATGGAATTTCAGAACTGAAGAGCCTCAGGGATTAGAAACGGCTGTTTTCATAGAAGCTCCAACTTTTGAGATGATTGTTGAAGAGCCTGAAGAGGCAGTTGCCCCTATAAATATTCCATGGGAACAAATCCTGTTGATTGTTTATATAGCTGTAACTTTCTTTTTTATCTTCAGATTTTTATGGCAATTGATATCCATCTTTCGTATACGATTGAAAAGTGAGGAATCAATTATTTCGGGGGTTAAAGTAAATAATCTGAAAGTAAATATTACTCCTTTCTCGTTCTTCGGGATGATTTTTATAAACTTAAAAATGCATTCAGACGAGGAGCTGGAGCAGATAATTATTCATGAGCATACGCATGTAAAGGAAAAACACTCTCTTGATATTATGCTTGTGGAGACAATATTAATTTTTTCGTGGTGGAATCCTTTTGTCTGGCTTTTGAAACGCGAAATGGCAATGAACCTTGAGTATCTTGCTGACAACGGTGTGCTTAGGGAAGGCGTGGACAGTAGGGATTATCAATACCACCTTTTAAGACTGACTTATCATGAAACTGCAGTTCAGATAGTAAATAACTTTAATGTATCACAATTAAAACAGAGAATTATGATGATGAATAAAACCAGGTCTTCGACACTGAAACTTGCAAAATACCTGCTGATGTTGCCTGTATTTTTTATACTGATTGCTGTAAACAGCTCGTATGCCGGTGAGAAGAACCAGAATATGCAAGAACCTCCTCCAGTAAAGAAAGAGGTTACGGAAGATATATTTGTTGTTGTTGAGGAGCAACCTGAATTCCCGGGCGGATTGGATGCTATGATGAAATTCTTGGCGGATAGCATTGTGTATCCTGCTGAAGCAAAGGAAAAAGGAATACAGGGCAGGGTGATTTGTAACTTTGTTGTTATGAATGACGGTAGCATTTCTGATGTGGAGATTGTTAGGGGAGTTGATCCGGTAATTGATGCAGAAGCTGTAAGGGTACTGGAATCTATGCCTAATTGGAAGCCGGGCAAGCAGCGTGGACAAGCGGTTAACGTGAGGTTTACACTGCCTGTTGTTTTCAGACTGAACGCACCTTCTGATTCCAATGATGATACTTCGGAAAGAGTCGAGTCTAAAGTGATAATAGATGAATTAATGACTGACGAGGCTGCTCTGTCTGTTAGTGCCGGAATACGTCAAACTTATATATTTCCTGGTGGTGATGGAGAGTTTTTGAGATATATTTCTCAGAATATAAGGTATCCTGTTATAGCTCAAGAGAATGGTATTCAGGGATTGATCACTGCTACATTGAGATTCAGGAGTGATGGAAATATTGGTAGCGTTCATGCCAAGCCTGATTCAGGAGATGAGGCTATGTTAAGTAAAGAGGTTCTAAGAGTTTTAACAAGCATGCCAAATTGGGAAAAAGCTCCATCATTATTAGTCTCAGGGAAAGTTACAGATTCCCACTCTAATCCGTTACGTGGGGCATCTGTTATTATAAAAGGAACAAATGAGGGCACTATTTCTGATTCAAATGGTAGTTTTCAATTAAAAGTGCCTTCGAAAGAGGGTTCTTTGGTAATCTCTTTTGTAGGGTATAAAACAGTAGAGCTTGCATTAAACAGGCTAAGTAACCTCAATGGTGATACAACTACAGAAATACCGGTTGTATTTAGATTGCAGGGCGATAATATTGAACCTTATGCTGGTCCGACACCCGATAATGCTGTTGTTGTAGTTGGGTATGGTTCAGCAAAAGCTGCTACTAATATTGCACCACCTCCCCCTCCACGCCGAAACAGTTCTGATGAAATATTCATGGTTGTAGAGGAACAACCTGAATTCCCCGGCGGTAATGAAGCACTAATGAAATATATTTCAGATAATATTAAATATCCTGCGGATGCTGTGTCAAAAGGAATTCAAGGACGCGTTATCACAAATTTTGTAGTAGAGAAGGATGGAACACTGACAGATGTTCAAGTTGCCAGAGGAGTTGATCCTTCTTTGGATAAGGAGGCAATAAGATTAATTGAATCAATGCCCAGATGGATACCCGGAAAGCAAAGAGGTGAAGTTATACGAGTACGTTTTGCCCTTCCCGTTGTTTTCAGATTGCAGAATTGATCGTTAATAAAAATATCTCCCTCGTCAGGGAGATATTCCTAAGATGTTAGTATGTCAACGGTGGCTTTATTTATCAAAGCCACCGTTGATTTTTTTAATTAAAAATATCATCAATTCCTTCGCTCTCAACAGGCTCGTTGCTACGGTAGAAGTCAGGTGAGTAGCGTTCTGTACCTGCACATGGATCAAAATCGGCGGGTATATCGAATTTACCGTCATCGGTATAATTGAGTTCAGGATCTGCATATACTTTCTGATAGAAGAGTCCGTGTAATGGTAGTGCCATGCTGGCGCCCTGACCGTAAGCCATCTGATCGAAATGGATAGATCTTTCTTCACCTCCTACCCAGGCACCGGCTACCAGTGTTGGTGTGAACGACATGAACCACCCGTCGGAGTTGTTATTTGTTGTTCCTGTTTTTCCACCCATTGCACCTTTCATATTA
>Ga0265294_10003172_pt1 | contig 21188 bp, 16 predicted proteins | sample MunlanPumphouse3_FD_192504 | JGI IMG/M metagenome (GOLD analysis project Ga0265294, IMG submission 192504) | Groundwater microbial communities from a municipal landfill in Southern Ontario, Canada - Pumphouse #3 | ecosystem: Environmental > Aquatic > Deep subsurface > Groundwater | place...
CAGATTGTAAGATGCCGACATACCGGGAATACCGGTCATCTGCCCATGGGCATAATCGGGGTTGTAATGCCCCACATCGAGGTGGCAGCTGATACATTGCAGGTTGAGTTTCTCTGCGTTCTCCTCGTAATAGAGGTGAGCCGTCACCGCATCATCGGTAACGCCTTCCGGAAAAAGATTCTGGTGGCACTTCACACAGGATTTGTTGGGTATATATTTGACAGCATGCTCCAACTCCGATTTGCTGTCCCAGTCGAAATCGGTACTGTCCCTGGTGAGGTACCCCCACAGGTCACGCGCTCCCAGAGCCATTTTGGCTGAATAGTGTTCCCAGGTATTGTCTTTGGGGGGCAGATGGCAGTCCACACAGTTGACCATTACCCCGCTTCCGTTGTTGACATGGGTAGAAAGCCGCCAGCTCTCCTCGGCATGAGGATGCACGTGACACATCATGCACGATTCGTTGGTGGAAAAATAGACCGATGTCTGGTACAATGCAGCAACAAAAAACATTCCTATGATGACTCCTGTGATCAGGATAAAACCTCTTCTTCCCGATAATCTTTTTTCAGGCCTCCTGTTCCTTTTGAAAAAACTCGACATGTTTGTTTCCGATAAGAAATGTGAAATTTCAGCTTTTATCTCAGTTATAAGGCTTATTGGCCATAAAAATACGAAATTTTATCTTATTTGAAAAAATTATGCACCAATTACATCTTTCCACCGCTAAAAAGGAGCCCCCCATGTTCAATCCGTGAAATGTATTTTTCACTTCACATTCCGGAGGGTTTACGAGAGGGCTACTACTTGTGACACTGGAAGAGCGGCACCGGGAGAACCGAAGAAACTACCGGTTCGATAAGATTTGGCGAGCCTTCTCAAGAATGGTATCCCTGTTCTTGTCTATATCGCTTTTGAGCATGTCCACCCTGATATCCGGTTCGACACCAAACTCGATATGCTCCTTGTCGGCATTGAACATAGGAGAAGCGGAGAAACGGATCGACCAGCCGTTGGGCAGCTCAGAGGTAAAGGGCAGACCACTGCCACCGCCGGTTCTATCACCAATTACGGTGGCCTGCAATGCATTTTTCATGATACTGACAAACTCGTTCGTGGCGCTGTAACATCCCCGGTTGGTAAGCACAACTACCGGTTTCTGGTAACGTACCCTGTCAGAACTATCCACATGTTTTGGGAATAAGGGGGAAAAATCACTGTGTCTGGGACCAATCTTATGCGAAATATAGCCGATCAGCGTACGCTGGTTAAAGAAACGGCTGGTAAGTTTTTCCACATTGGTAAGGCTTCCTCCTCCATTGTTTCTCACGTCGATAATGATTCCTTTACAGATTGCCATTCGATCAAGTATCTGATCGAGACTGCTTTCACTGATATCATTGCTGAAACTACCGTAATATAGGTACCCGATGTTGTCTTCCAGTATTTTGTACCAGATTCCGGAAGCCCGGCTGTAGTCATTTCCCAGGTAATGTTTCTGCACTTCCGGATCAAAATTGATGGGAAAATCCTCTTGCCATTTCCAATAACGTGTCACATCGTGTGAAGCCACCAGATTGACATGACCATCCTTCAACTCAGCCAGCATATCGCCCATCAGCTTGAAGAGTGCATCATTCCCGATATTGGAAGTGATGCGCATGCTGTACTTCAGATAGACCGCATCCCAATCGATCTCCTTGTATTCAAAGAAGCAGTAATTCCGGTCGAGGATGGTCCACAATGCATCAAAGTTACCCCTGGGGTGATTGTCAAATTGCATAGTAGGATCGTCACATCCTGGCAGGAAAAGCATGAGGATCAACAAAAACGAACGGGATAATCTGACAGCAGTCATCACAATTCTCATTAGTTAACCACAGGGAATTTTCCCGATTCTTCTCTCATGTCGTCCTCCTTCAAAGGGAGTGTTCAGGAAGGTGACCAGGATCTCGTAAGCCTCCTCCTGGTTCAGGTAACGTCCTGGCAACGATAGAATATTGGCATCGTTGTGTGCTCTCGCGAGATAGGCGAGCTCTTTATTCCAACAGAGGGCAGCACGGATACCCTGGTGTTTATTGACTGTCATGCTGATACCATTTCCGGTACCACAAATGGTAATGCCCGGATAGCACGCTCCGCTCTCCACAGCTGTGGCCAGGGGATGTGCATAATCGGCATAGTCACTGCTTTCAGTGGAGTAAGCCCCAAAGTCTTCATAAGGAATTCCCTTCTCTTCGAAGATACCGATCAGGAACTGTTTCAACTCATATCCTGCATGATCAGAAGCAATACCGATAGGCTTTTCAGCATTTGTGAAGAACGGCATAACTTTTTCCTTTCAATTGTTACAGCAGCTTTTTCACCTGCTCATAGACATTCTTACCGGTATACCCGAGCTTCTCATCCAGCACCGTGTAAGGAGCCGAATAGCCGAAAGAGCTCATCCCCCATACAGCACCATCAGCACCGACCAGACCTTCGAGGGTCACCGGAAGCCCGGCAGTAAGGCCAAACTTCCTGCACTTTTCCGGCAATACCGATTCCTGATACGCTTTTGGTTGTGACCGGAAAAGGCCCTCGGAGGGTACGGAAACAATGCGCACCCTTACACCCTCGGCACGGAGCAGTTTCGCTCCTTCCACCAATGTGGAAACCTCTGAACCGGAGGCGAGCAGGATCACATCGAAGTTCTCTTCATCCTGTACCACGTAGGCTCCTTTTTCAGCATGCAGTGCGGCCTCATATCGCAATCCCTCAGCGGGCAGATCCGTGACATTCTGACGGGAGAGGATCAGTCCGGTAGGTGTATCTTTGTTCTCTAAGGCCATCTTCCAGGCCACAGTGGTCTCATTGGCATCTGCGGGACGCAGCACCAGCATGGCGTTCTGTCCATGATGGTTCTGCAGTTTCTCCAGCAAGCGGATCTGCGCTTCCTGCTCCACCGGCTGATGGGTCGGCCCATCCTCACCCACACGAAAAGCATCATGTGTCCAGATAAAGATCACCGGCGTCTGCATCAGTGCCGCCACACGGATCGAAGGTTTCATATAGTCGGAGAAGACAAAGAAGGTACCACAGGCGGGTATGACTCCTCCATGAAGGCCCATTCCGATAGCAAGACAGGACATGGTAAACTCGGAAACCCCCGCCTGCAGGAAAGCTCCGGAGAAATCGCCCCGGGTCAAAGCTTTTGTATGCTTCAGGAAACCATCGGTTTTATCGGAGTTCGAGAGGTCGGCCGATGCAACCAGCATGTTCTCCACCTGTTGTGCCAGTGTGGAGAGAACAGTTGCTGAGGCGGCGCGGGTAGCCACTCCCTCTTTCTGCCTGATGCTGCTCCAGTCAATCGCCGGCAGCTCTCCTGCAAACCATCGGCGTCTCTTCTCAGCCAGTTCCGGATGGGTCTCGGCCCAGTTCTGCAGTTTAGCTTTTTTGAGAGCTACTATTTTCTCCAGTTCCTCTCTTCTTTTCGCATAGAGTGTCTCCGTTTCGGGGAAGATAACAAAGGGATTCTCCGGGTCTCCTCCCAGATTTTTCACGGTCTGAGGAAAATCAGCTCCGGCAGCACTCAATGGTTGACCATGTGTGGAGACCTGGCATTCATACGAACTGCAGTCGGCAGCGAGAGCTCCCTTACCCATCACGGTATTCCCGATAATCAGTGTCGGTTTATCCTTTTCGGCTTTTGCTTCAGTGAGTGCTTTACGGATCTCGTCCACATTGTTGCCATCGATGGAGATCACCCGCCAGTTCCAAGCTTCATACTTTCTGGCTACATCCTCACTGGTCACCTCATCAGTAGTGGTGGAAAGCTGGATATTGTTGGAATCATAGAACATAATCAGGTTGCCTAGTCCCAGATGACCCGCAATACGCCCCACTCCCTGTGATATCTCCTCCTGGATACCGCCATCGGAGATGAAGCTATAAATAGTATGATCCATACCCTCTCCCAGCCTTGCTTCCAGAAAACGTGCCGCAATGGCTGCGCCGGCAGCATAGGCATGTCCCTGACCCAGGGGGCCTGAAGTGTTCTCAATGCCCCTGTTGCGATCTATTTCGGGATGTCCCGGAGTGGGGCTACCCCACTGGCGGAAGCTTTTCAGCTCCTCCAGTGTAAACTTACCGCTTACACAGAGTACCGAGTAGAGCATGGGGGACATGTGTCCCGGATCAAGGAAGAAGCGGTCCCTTGACTCCCACAAGGGATTCTCCGGATCATATTCCAGGAACTCAGAGAAAAGGACATTGATAAAGTCTGCCCCTCCCATGGCACCACCGGGGTGTCCCGACTTTGCCTTTTCCACCATCGACGCTGACAAAATGCGGATATTGTCAGCTGCTCTGTTCATCATTGCAGTATCGTTCATATTTTATGGATAATTAAATTTTGTAATTGCTACCTGACGATTGACCCCGACAGTATTGTACACTGTGGAAATGGATGAATTGCAAAGATAATATTTTTTTGAAACCAACCCCCTTAAATCATTGATATGTTTTCTGTAACAATGGGACTTTTCACCAGACAATGTGGAATATATTCCTGCCATAAGCGGAAAAAAGCGATTAAATTGCTACTTTTACGGTTCACAAGGTTTGGTGATTGGTTTGGGATGCGAAGCTAATTCGTTACCGTATTCGCATGTCGATACGATAACGGGGTTTACATTCGAAGTTCAAGCTTTGAGATTCAAAGAGTATGAACCATGAACCAGAAATCACATACAGCTGCACGCTAAATCCTCAACCCATATGAGTCTGAGCAAAAATAGAATCAAATATATCCGGTCACTGAAGGAGAAGAAATTCCGGAATGAACACCGAACTTTTGTTGCGGAAGGAGCCAAGCTGGTGAGCGATCTTCTTGCTACCTGCCGTTGCCAGTTTCTTGCGGCACTTCCGGAGATCCTCGCTGCATATCCCGGCATGAAAGCAGATGAAATGGTTGCAGCAAGTGAAGGCGAGCTGGCGAAAGCTACCTTTTTAAAAACAGCGCCTCAGGTGATTGCCGTTTTCTATCAGCCGGATCTTGCGGACAAACCATTGCCGTTGCACGGGAGATTGACTCTTGCACTCGATGGGGTACAGGATCCCGGCAATGTAGGCACCATCATCCGCATTGCCGACTGGTTCGGCATTGACCAGATTCTCTGTTCGCCGGAGACCGCTGATATCTACAATCCCAAAACGGTACAGGCCAGCATGGGTGCCATCGCCCGTGTAAGAACTTTCTACGGGCAACTACCCTCTTTGTTATCCGGACAAGGCGATCTGCCTCTCTACGGCACCTTTCTCGAAGGTGCCAGCATCTATAGCGAACCCCTCACAACGGAAGGGGTGATTGTATTGGGCAGTGAAGGAAAAGGAATCAGCGAGGCGACGGAACGGCTGATCAACCGGAGACTGTTCATTCCGGGCCATCCGGCAGGAGAAGTTGCATCGGAATCTCTGAATGTGGCTGCAGCCGCCGCAGTGGTATGTGCATTCTTCCGACGCACGAAGGCATAAAAAAATCACGTATGGAGATACGTGATTACCTAAAACAAATCTGAAGAGAATAAAAATCTCAAAATGAATGAGATTGGGGTGGAAAACGGGGCTCGAACCCGCGACCTTCGGAACCACAATCCGACGCTCTAACCAACTGAGCTACAACCACCATGTTGATTTACGGCTGCAAAGATACAATATTTTTCTCATACCGCATCATAATCGGGGAAAAAATCAAAAAAATTGGTACTGACAGCCATCTCTCCCGATTATTTCGTATATTTGAACCTATTTCGGATCAATATCGATTGTTGTGTCACAAAGAATTAAATTATCCATACTGGGCATATCGTTCAGCCAGGTACAGGCTGGAGCCTATGCACTCATCTTTTCGGAAGAGCAGGGTATCCGGAGGCTCCCGATTGTGATCGGCACTCCCGAAGCACAATCGATTGCCATTGTGATGGAGGGAATCACACCTCCCAGACCCCTCACGCATGATCTGATTTGTTCAATCTGGAAAGAACTGGGCATTCTGCTCAAGGAGGTGATAATCTACAAGTTTGAGGAGGGAGCGTTCTTCTCGGAGTTGTTGATTGAACAAAACGGGACAGAGTACCGCATCGACTCCCGCACATCGGATGCCGTTGCCCTGGCCATACGCACCCATTCACCCATCTTCACCACGGAGGAGATCATGCGTACCATGGCGGTTGTGTTCGATGAGCAATCCCTGCAGAGTGATGTCCCGCTACAGGAGGTTAATGAGAAGAGTGAGGAGGAGCTGGCTGATCTCCGCCTGGATGCACTGAAAGAACGCCTTAAAGAAGCGGTGAATGAGGAGAATTATGAACTGGCAACCCGTCTGCGCGACGAGATCAACCGCAGGGAGAACAAATCCTGACCGTTTATGGCCGACACGCTCTTCTACTGTCCCGATATCCGGCAAAACCAGATACTGCCAGAACAGGAATCGTTGCACTGTATAAAGGTGTTACGGTTACGCGAAGGGGATCTCCTCACCATCACCGATGGCAAAGGTTTTTTCTACGACTGCAGACTGCTGGACCCTCATCCCAAAAGGAGCACGTTCACCATTCTGCGACAGTGGAAGAAGCTCGGTAAAAGGGGCTTCGGGGTTCATATCGCTTTTGGGCCAACCAAGCAGATGGATCGGAATGAGTGGTTTGTGGAGAAGGCAACCGAGATCGGCGCGGATCGTCTCACCCCCATCACAGCCAACTTCTCCGAACGGAGGGAAATCAAACGGGAGCGTCTGGAGAAGATTGCCGTGGCAGCCATGAAACAGTCGCAGCAGGCACATCTGCCCGATATTGAAGAGATGGTCAGACTGAAGGATTTCATCACCCGTCCCTTCACCGGAAGGAAATTTATCGCCCACTGCCACGACCTGCCCAAGTCAGCACTTGCCGAAACTTACAGGAAAGGAGAGGATGCGCTGGTGCTGATCGGCCCGGAGGGTGATTTCAGTGAGGAAGAGGTGGTGTATGCTCTGCGCAACGGCTATGAGCCGATTAGTCTGGGGGAGACAAGACTTCGCACGGAAACGGCCTGCCTTGTGGCATTGCACACCCTCCATCTGATCAATGCAATCACTACAAAATAGCGGAGAATGACAAGAAAGGAGCGATACAGTCATGTGATTGGCTGGTTTGAGGTCAACGCCGAGTCGGCCGAGACAGAACTGGATTACCAGAATCCGTATCAATTATTGGTGGCAGTGATCCTGTCGGCACAGTGCACCGATAAGCGGGTGAACATGATCACTCCGGCCTTGTTCGAAGCATATCCTACTCCGGAGGTGATGGCAGCCGCATCGCCCGATGAGATCTTCGGCTACATCCGTTCCTGCTCCTACCCCAACAACAAGGCAAAGAGCCTTGCAGGGATGGCCGGGAAACTGGTAAGGGAATTTGGGGGAGAGGTGCCTTCCGATATCGATTCCCTGCTCACTATTCCCGGCGTAGGCCGTAAGACAGCCAATGTGATACTGGCCGTGGCGTTCGACCAGCCGGCCATGCCGGTGGACACCCATGTGTTCCGCGTGGCCAACCGCATCGGGCTCACCCGCAATTCAAAAACACCGCTCGAGACGGAGCGCGAGCTGGTGAAGCACATCCCTGCCCCACTGCTCTCCAAAGCGCATCACTGGCTGATCCTGCACGGTCGTTATGTCTGTGTTGCCCGGAAGCCCAAGTGTGAGATCTGCGGGCTCAGGGAGTGGTGTTCATACTATAATAAAAAGAGTTCAAAGGATACAGGATTGTGCCAATGATGCTGTAGTGATCCTGACTTTCGGCGCATCAGTAAACATGTCATCAGCTGAAAAAGGATCAATCAATATCAGCTGTATCTAACAGCACAGTTTTTATGTTCTCAAAAATCGGAATAATCGGCAGGGCAGAGAAAGGTGACATCAATATGAGAAACATTGTTCTTGTATTCGGGGAGCGATGACAAATGCTTCCAGTCGGGATCGCTACCAAACACGGCCCAGTGTGCATCCCTGTCTGCCCTATTCTCAAATGTGGTCATATACATCAGGTTAGGCATCTTTGATCCGGCAATCACCTCACCATAAAAAACCGGATGGAAATTCAGCCTGGTAAAGATATCCATTTCGCCGCCTTCGTTAAACATATGTACTTTGTTGCGAAAAATAACTTCACCGGCGCTTTCGTAACTCCGAAGTTCGTATACCCGTTGATTTTTGGGAGAAGCCAGTTTAGGGAACTTCATCACGGGGGACAAGGCAAATGCCTTGAGGATGATCGTCTCCATGCGGGAGTATGCAGGCGCATTGTACAGCACGTTCAGGTATTCCTTACCGGCCGACCTGAATTTCTCATTTTTCATCAACTCCCGGTTGATCTCATCGATCCTGTTCAGGGATTTCACCGGAATGAAAACATACATCGATTTGTTCGCGGAGGTATCATTTGCGATTGCCTTGAAAACCCCCACCGACCGGACTCCCATTACATGCAGGGATTGTGTTTTCGTTTTCATTGAACAGGAGCATCACCTTCAAACGAGATTTCCCTCAGACAAAGTTATTGCAATTTGTTGTATTGCCGACGATTTCGTGCAGAATATGAGAATGGAACGAAAAAGAGAGGACGAATCACCCTGTGGTGACGCATCCTCTCCCGAAAACTATACAGCTAAGGTTAGTCAGCCTTTGGAAATGCTTTTTCTTTGTTCAATATAAGATAGACAATCGGCAAAATACCAATGGTATTGAAAATGGCCAGGCAGATGAACCAAACCAGATGATTGTTCCGGGCTGCCCGCCAGAGTGCGATCAGCTTCATCACCGAGTCGAACAGGGCCAGTATGACGATCAGGATGATCAGCCAGACAGGTAGATTGGATAAGCTTTCCATACGTTTAATCTGTTTAGAATCGATTATTCTTTTACCGAAAACTTGTAGATACAGCGGCTGGTATACCTCTCTCCCGGTTTCAGGTAAGATGAGGGCCAGTCCGGTTTGTTGGGAGAGTCCGGATACTTCTGTGTTTCCAGACAGATAGCATTGCGCTTGGCGTACACGGCGCCATTCTTGCCGGTCACGGTACCGTCGAGGAAGTTACCTGTATAGACCTGCACACCCGGCTCGTTGGTATATACATCCAACTGAATACCGGTGGCGGGAGAGTAGACGGTAGCGGCCACCTGTGTCACATCGCCGTTGGTGCTCAGCACCCAGTTGTGGTCATATCCGTCACCATTCTTCAGCTGCACAAAATCGTAATTATCGATCCGTGCACCGATAGTGGCAGGTGTTCTGAAATCCATCGGTGTACCTTCTACCGGAGTGATCTCGCCGGTGGTCATAAAGGTATCATCCACCGGTGTGAACGCATCGGCATGGATGGTGAGCGAGTCGTTGAGGATGGTGTTGTTGCCATTGCCGCTCAGGTTGAAGTAGGAGTGGTTGGTGAGGTTCACCACGGTCTCCTTGTCCGTGGTGGCTTCATACTGCAGGTCGATGGCATTGTCATCGGTAAGGGTCATCGTCACCTTCACATCCAGGTTGCCGGGGAAATTGGCTTCCCCATCTTCTGAGAGATAGCTGAATACCACGGTCTGATCATTCATCTGTTCAGCCTGAAACACTTTCTTATCGAATCCTTCGGGACCGCCATGGAGCGTATGGCCAAAGTTATTCTGCGGAAGTTGATACTCCACCCCCTCTACCGTGATCTTCCCCTTGGCGATCCGGTTGCCATAACGGCCGATGGTAGCACCGAAGTTGTTGTTCACGTTGACATAGTCGTCGATGTTATCAAATCCGAGCACCACATCCTTCAGGTTACCCTCCTTGTCGGGCACCATCACAGAGACGATGCGTCCCCCGTAATTGGTGAGGGTCACCTCCACACCATTGGCATTCGTCAACAGATACAGATCGGTTGAGTCGCCGTTCACGACCGATTGAAAGTCGGATCTCTTCAATCCCGAAAGCGTTGTCTGCTCTGCGGGAGCCTCCTTCTGTTTGTTGGTACATCCAACCGCGGCCACCAGTACCAGTAACCAGATCACTCGATTAAGCTTCATCATTTTTCTTTTTTATCGTTAAAAATTACACCATTCAGTTGTTTGGTCAGGTTCACATGATACAAAAATAAACATTTATTTACCACGAAGTACAAAATGGCTTAAAAAACCGGCTGTGGAGAGTTAATGGATGGTGTTGCTCCTTCAACATAAGGCCAGTCATTCTTCCACTGCACCCTGTCGAGCATCAGCACCCTGCCTTTCGGATTGGCAACCGAGACGGCATGGTAGAGGATCCAGTCGTTCCCTTCGGCATCCTGCAGGATCTCCGAATTATGACCCGTACCTACAAACTGCTCATTCTTTCTGATCACCACCTCATGGTGGTTCTCCATCATGGGCTTCCCCTCCTTATCGAGATAGGGTCCGAACAGCTCATCGGAGCGTCCCACCACAGTGGTATAGGTGCTGTGGAGTCCCGCACAGCAGGAACCGATAGAGGCAAACATATAATAGTAACCGTTACGCTTGTGAATATAGATCCCCTCGTAAGCTGTTCCGGCCACCCGTTTCTTCTCAGCACCCTCTTTCACCGCGAAACCGTCGTCAGTTAGCTCGATGGCGTAGAGACCCCGAAAACTGCCCCAAAAGAGGTATTTCCTGCCTCCTTCCTCTATGTAAAAAGGATCGATGGAGTTCTGTACCCCGATCTCATTGCTTCGGAACAGACTACCCTTATCGGTAAAAGGGCCCTCCGGCTTATCGGCCACAGCCACACCGATACCGCAAGTCCACTCCCCTCCCCAGAGCGACATGGAGTAATAGAGCAGGTACCTCCCGTCCACATAGTTGATATCGGGGGCCCATAGTCCTCCTTTGGGCTCAAAGGAGGGACGGGTCTCATTTGTGAAGGCCCGTCCTACCATCTCCCAGTTCACCAGGTCTTTGGAGCGGTGAATCGGGATGTTGCGGATATCCTCGGTAGCATAGAGGTAGTAATAACCATCATCTGCCCTGGCAATTGAGGGATCGGGCAGGCTGTAGTTGACTACCGGGTTATTGTAGTAGTTATTCTTATCCGAAGTTTTCACTGCCGCACTATCCCCTGTCTTGCAGGCGAACAGCAGCATGGATATAAGCAGTTGTTGCAGTATCTGTAATGTCTGTTGCATTTGTCCTGGTTTTATTTTCGTTCAATTCTCCCTTTGATCATCCAGACGCCAATTGTGTCTGAGTTGAAGTTGGTGGAAGAGATCGCAGCAATTGTGCCGTCTCCAAGATCTGTGAGCGAACCCCATTTTGCCTCCCGGGTCAGCGGTACCTTAAAGGGATGTGAGGGATTCCTGAAATCAGCAGGCCGATCGCTGACCAGCACCTCCATTGTGGAGTGTTCCCACTCGGAAGTGCGGTGATGAGTGGTTTGATAGGATAGCAGGTAGAGCCCTTCATCTGTCCGGATCAGATAGGGAGCGCCGGCATATACGGTATCCGGCAGCGGGTGGTGCAGTGCTGAGTATCGGTTGGGAGAATCACCCGACACCGTTTCCCTCCAGGGGTACCTCACGCTGCTCTTCACGATGTAGGGTTTAAACTGACCGGAGAAGTTATCCTCGACGGCGACGTAGATATCGGTACCATTGTGCACAGCCACCGGCATCCCATCCCGGTATTCCTTTCTGAAACTGACGGAAACCGGTTCGCTGCTCCAGGTTATGCCTTTGTCGGATGAGGTGAGCATCGATATCTCCTGTTCATTTGTATGGCGGTAGGGCGATTCGTTGGCAAGGTAGATCTGCAGGGTGCCATCGGGTAACCGCAGGAATGAGGGTTCCCAGCAACCATCCTGGAAAATGTTTCCGGCACGGAACAATACCTCTTCATCAGACCAGCCCAATCCCTTGTCACTGCTTCTCTTCACTGCAATGGAAAAGGGGTAGATCCCCCCTTTCCGGGGTCGCAGGTTGACCGCAAGCAGGAGTTCGCCTCCGGGCAGTTGTATCAGCTCCGGATTGGCAATATTGACCCGTGTGGATTCACCGCTACCGGCATCCTCAAATTCAAAGGCTGCAAAGGCTGTAACAGGTTCACTCCAGGTGGCACCCTCGTCACCGCTCTTGCAGATCAGGACATCCCCCCGCCGGTTCTCAAAGGCCACCAGCAACCCCTCGTCATCCAGCCTCCGTAAACGAGGATAAGCTCCCTCACCTGCAATGCAGACAAGAGAGCTTTCATCCCATACAATTTCATAGTTGTTCCTCTGCTGCGTCTCCTGCCCATGACAGGAGAGCAACAAGAGAAGAATCGTGAGCAATATCCCTATTTGCCCAGTATATTGCATATCTCCTGGTTCACTTTTCTCACCCTTTCTTCATCCACCTTCACCAGTTTACGGTCATATGTCATCAAGCCATTTACTTCGATCTCCACATCGGTGGTCTGGGTATAAACAGCCGCAGAGAGGCCGGCGTGAATGAACTGCTTGAGCTGTTCTGCGTATTTCACATACTCATCGGTAACCTCTTTTTCGCTGTTGAACTGTACATATCCCCAGTTACGGTTGGGTTCCCAGAGGTGCTCCTTGTTGGCCCAGCCGATGCCGCCATATTCGCCCAGTACCGTGGCACGCTGTGCGTCATAGAGATACATCGCCGGATGTGGGTAGTTGTGCAGGTCAAGCAGGTCTCCGGTCTGGAAGTGATTACCACCGCTGGCCGGGTTCACCAGTCGTGACGGGTCGTATTGTTTGGTCCACTCCACAATCTCCACTGTCTTAAACTGGCCCCACGCTTCGTTAAAGGGCACCCACACCCCTACAGAAGGATAAGAGTAGAGATAGTCCATAATCTCTTTCCATTCCTTGCGGAAGTTGGCTTCCGACTCGGCTGAGCGCTTTCTTTCCACACTGTCAAAATAGCGGTGCATCTGCCACTCAGATCCCCTGTCGCCGTTGGGCATATCCTGCCATACAATCATTCCGTGACGGTCACAGTGGGTATACCAACGTGCCGGCTCCACCTTGACATGCTTGCGGATCATATTGTATCCCAGTTCTTTGGTTTTCAGCACATCATACTCCAGTGCCTCATCGGTAGGTGCGGTATAGAGCCCGTCGGGCCACCACCCCTGGTCGAGGGGTCCGAAATGGAACAGATCCCTGTTGTTGAGCTGCAACCTTACCACACCCTTCTCGTCGCGTTTCATGGAGTATTTCCGCATGGCGGCATAACTGTTCACCTTGTCCAGTTCTTTTGTTCCGTCCCAGAGAGTGACCTCCAGGTCGTAGAGATGGGGACTGTCTGGAGACCAAAGCTTCATGTTATCCGGCATGGTCACCTCAACCGGTTGGTTGTTGATCGACTGGGCTGTAGCCACCACCTCCGATCCCTCTTTCACTTTCACTTCCACTCTGTTAGCCGATGAGGCTGCGTTGGTGAAGGCTTCAACAGTAAGCGTATTGTTATCTATATTCGGTGTGATTTTGACATTTTCTATATGTTTTTCAGGAACAGGTTCCAGCCACACTGTTTGCCAGATACCGGTGACCGGGGTGTACCAGATACCTTCGGGCTTGCTCACCTGTTTTCCACGTGGCTGGTAACCCTTATCGGTTGAATCCCATACTTTCACCACCAAGCTGTTTTCCCCCTTATGAAGTGCGGCAGTGATATCGAATGAGAAAGGGGTATAACCACCGGTATGTTGTCCCACCTTCACATCGTTTACCCAAACATCGGCTTTCCAGTCCACGGCCCCGAAATGGAGGAGGATGCGGTTGTTCTTCCATTTGGCCGGAACGGTAAAAGCGCGTTGGTACCAAAGTTCATTGTCGCTCCCCACTCTTTTCTGCACACCCGAGAGGCTCGATTCGGCTGCAAAAGGGACCAGTATTTCACCGTCGAAGGATACAGGTTTGGACTTCCCCACGGGCAGGATGGCGTACTCCCACAAGCCGTTGAGGTTTTGCCATTCGGCACGTTCCATAATCGGCCTCGGATATTCGGGCAATACATTATTCACGTCGATTTCCGATGCCCACCTTGTTTTCAATTTATCTCCCGCCGGCTGCCACTGGGCAGAGAGGGATAAAATGAAAAGTAACGAAAAAAAGAATGAAACTGCTGTTCTCATAAAAATTTATTATTGGATTGATAATTTCACATCACGAAAATAGTCATAAATCAACTCCCAACTTGCAAAATTCTCTTCAAAAAGTACCAATAACTGCTCAAATATCATTTTTGTTCCTGAAAATCCTTTGGAAGAATACCAAACTGCTGTTGGAAACATTTTGCAAAGTAGGAGGGAGAGTTGAAACCGACCATATAACAGATCTCGTTTATCTTGTAATCATCCTGTTTCAACAGTTGTGCCGCAAGTTTAAGTCTTTCCACCCGGATATATTCATTGGGGGTCAAGTCGAGTACTCCTTTTACTTTCCGGTAAAAGCTGGCCCTGCTCATGTTAAAATGCTCCGCCATCTCTTCCACATTGAAATCAGAATCAGACAGATTATCCTGAATTACTTCATCTAATTTCTTCATAAATGCTGCATCCGATTTATTCAATGCCATTGAGGCAGCCCCGATAAAAGGGTTTTTCAGAAATGTTTGTCGTAGCCTTTCCCTTCCCTGTAACAGGTTTTCAATTCTTGCAAGCAATACTTCCACAGAGAAGGGCTTTTCCAGATAGGCATCAGCCCCAAGCTCATACCCTTGCACCTTGGATTGCGCCATCACCTTTGCAGTGAGCAGGATAACAGGAATATGGCTGAATTCAACATCTGATTTCACCATTTGAGTGAATTCAAAACCATCCATTTCAGGCATCATCACATCGGTCACAATCAGGTTCACTGCCGATTTTTTTAGTTGATCCAATGCTTGCAGACCGTTTTCCGCAACAAGAATACGGTAATGGATTGAAAGAAATTTAGCTTCGAACTGAAGCAATTCCGTGTCGTCGTCAACCAACAATATGGTAGCCTCTTTTCGATGTTCCTCTTCCAGGCTCCCCATGCGAATGTCTCTATTCTCAGGCTCAGAAACGGAGTTTTCCCTATCACATATATTTCCAACGGGCAATGTCAGATGGAAGCGGTTGTAATTGTCCCTATTCTCAAAATGCAGACTTCCCCCATGCAGTTCAGCTAACGAACTGGCAAGTGCAAGTCCTATTCCCGTTCCCGAAACACCCGTTTCCTGTCCGTCAATGATCTGCACAAAAGGTTTAAATATTTCATTTTCATACGCTGAAGGTATTCGTTCCCCATCATTCACTGTGACCAAATGAAACTCGCGCCTTTCACTTTCCAGGATACTTGCCTCCAGACAGACATAGTGATCACAAAATTTGAGCGCGTTGCTTAACAGATTGCTTATGATCTTCAAAAACGCCTCTTTATCCAGCTGAACGAACAGGTCATATTCTGGTAATAAGGTCTCTATTGTAATATTCTTCTGTTTTGCCAATGGCGTAAACCGAAGTATCGTTTCTCTGATCAGATCTTTCACATTTTGTGTCTGAAGGGTTAACAAATATGCATCTGATTCCGTTTTTCGAAAGTCGAGCAGTTGATTGGTAAGACTAAGCAGTCGGCCTGTATTCTTGCTCATAATCAAGAGATTTTCCTTTACGCCATCCGACACCTCTTCTGTCATCAGAACATGTTCCAATGGTGCCTTTATCAACGTTAGCGGAGTTCGGATCTCATGAGCCACATTGGTGAAAAAGTTGATTTTTGACCGATAGAGTTCCCTCTCTTTCAGTTGTTCAAAATCCCTCATTTTAACCTTTTGCCTGAGTCTGTTACGAATTGTCAGATAGTGAGTCAGAAGATAGATTGCAGTCAGAAAAAGGAAGAAATAGAGCAAAAAAGCCAGCCGGTTTAACCAAAAAGGCGGTTTGATATGAATGGAGAGAGACTTCACATGCTCGATAGATCCCTCATAGTCTTTCCGGGAGATCCCGAGCACAAGTTTATAGTTGCCAGGTTTCAAGTTAGAATAGACAATTGACCTGCTACCTGCCGCAGGTATCCAGGTTTTATCAAACCCCTCCAGCATATAAAAAATCTGACCGGTCTCGGTACCCGTGTAGTCCAGTCGCGCAAAACTTATGTTGAGAGAATTCTGGTGATGGGGCAGATTCAATGTCTCAGTATACATCAGACTCTTTTTCAGAGGCGATTTGCCGTCGATGGGAGTCAGTTTTTGATTATTGACATAGAGCTCCGTAAAAAAGAGAGGCGAATTGAGCTGTTTCTCAATAAAACCAGTAGGATCAAAACGCACAAACCCATCCAGCGATCCGAAATAAATGATTCCATCCCTGGTCTTGTAGCTCGATTTGTAGTTGAATTGATTTGTTTTCAATCCGTTACTAACGGTAAAGTTTTTAAATGTTCTCCTCTCCGGATCAAATCGAACAATACCCAGATTTGTAGATAACCAGAGATAGCCATCGCTATCATCCACAATCTGGTAAACCACATCGTTCGGCAGTCCATGAGAACTGTTAATCGTAGAAAATGTCCCACTTTTCCTATCGAACAATCCTAATCCACCACCCTGGGTGGTAACCCACAGTCTGTTTTTACTATCTTCATACACGGATGTGGTTTTGTTGTATGGAAGGCTAGCAGGGTACAGGGGGTTGTGTACAAAGAGATCCCATTCGTTTGTTGCCGGATCAAACCGGTAAAGCCCGTCCAAAAAAGTGGAAATCCAGATAAAGCCATGGCTATCCTCGAAAATATCCTGTATAGATACGCCTTTTACCTTCTCCATATGCAGGAAACAATCATTTTTATCATCATAGATATCCACCCCTGATAAAGTACCTATCCACAACATTCCCTGTCTGTCTTTACAGATTGCAAACGGACTATTATGACTGATGGAATGCGGATCACCGGAATGGGTGTAGGTAACCAGTTTTCCTGATTTGTAATTGTATCTGTGCAATCCTTTGGAGAAGGTTCCTATCCACAGATCCTCGCCATCACTGTACAAGGCATGAATATTTGTATAGAGTTTTTCCAACTGATGGGGTATTTGCATAAACACTCCCTTTTCCGGATTGAAGAGGTGAAGCCCGCCATCTTCCGTACCAATCCAGATATTCCCTTCTGGAGCTGCACAAAACTCCCTTATACGCTTACCTCTTAACTCCTTATTAGCAACTAAGGGATAAAATAATTCGAAGTTAGTCTGTTGGTTGGAATGGTAATCCACACCTCCAAAATAGGAACCCACCCATATTCCCCCATCCCGATCCTTGTATATAGAATATATGGCATTATCAGACAATGTGTTATACAGAGATTCATCATGACGTAGGTTCATTACCTCCTCTGTATCGCTATGGTAAATATATACTCCTGATTCTGAACCTATCCAAAGAGTGTTGGGATCTATTCTTTCAATGCACCTCACGAAAATTGTCTCACCCCGATCATCCTTTTCCATCAATACACGATGTGTTTTATTGATTGTATTGATTGCGATCAGACCTTTTTGGGAGGTCGCAACCAGAAGGACATTTTGCTGATCCATGATTACATCCGAAATCTCACCCACCGAAGACATGAGGGTTTCATCATCTTCCAGGTTATAACGGGTAATTTCCTTTGATTCTTTATTGATGTGGAGGAAGGGTGATGAGTAAGGAAAGACCCAAACACCATTGTTGTTATCCGCACACAAACTTACCATTTTCAATCCATCCTTTACCAATGGGATCGCATAAAAGGTGAGAATATCATCAGTCAGGTTATAATGAAATACACCTTTGTTCTCAACAGACATCCAGATATCTCCCTCAAGATCCTTCACCATTTCGGTCACAACACCTACCACGGAATCATTTTCGGCGGTAGTACGGTTAAAACGATGAAACTCTTCTTGGTATACATCGTATATATATACCCCTTCTTCAGTTGCCACCCAGATGTTATCTCTCTCATCCTGTAATATGCGATGGATAACATTGTCAGTCAGCTTTCCGTTCGGGGAAAATTTGAAAACACTGAAAGATCTCCCATCAAACCTGTTCAACCCATCCTTGGTACCAAACCACATGAATCCCTGATTGTCCTGTAAGATTGATCGTACCGTATTTTGTGACAGACCATTGTTGCTATTGTAATGCTTAAAAGAATAGTTGCTGTTTCCGGATGCGGGTACAAATGCCTGCATACAGGCAGACAGTAGCAGGAAAAGAACAACTTTTCGCATCGTTCTCTTCACGTATGGCTGAACCTTTGGGAGTAACATATACATAAGTCGCGAAGTTACTGATTACAAACGATACTTATCCCTCATTTTTCTTCAGAATTTGTTTTTTAGAGAGCAATTCTTGTTCCAATTGTTCATATGGTACATCCTGTACATCTATTTCATTATCTATCGCGATCATAGCAGCAACTGCAGCTGATTGTCCAAGGATCATGAAAACCGGTTCCATCCGGATAGAGCCAAAGGCCGTATGACTGGACGAAACACAAACCGGAACGAGCAAATTCGTACAATCGTCCTCATGGGGGACGATAGAACCATAGGCTATCGGATAGGGGTTTCCGGGACGTATGCCAATATCTCCTTCGTTCTGCACATATCCATCCTGTGTCACATATCGCTGCGCATTGTGAGAATCAAGGGCATATGATCCCATTCCTACAGGGTTAGGCACCTGAACTTTCCCCAGCACCTCATTTTCGGTGGTGATATATGCTCCAATCATCCTTCTCGCTTCACGAATATAGAGTTGATAAGGCCAGTGGTCATTATCAGTAAATTCATCTTTGGCCAGGCCCCATTTTTGCATGCTGTTTTTTACTTCCTCAGGAACACGCGGATCGGTTGATACAAAATACAACAATCCCTTCTGATACCTCCTGTGATCCTCAATGATTTCCATTCTTCGCTCATACGATGCTTCGGGATAGTCGTAGTTCATTCCAATATAATCGCTACTGAAAGGTCCATGGTTATTGGTATCGGTTTTTCTATTGGGGATCATGTCGTATTTGGCAAACCATTCCTTCCATCCCGATTCAAAAACCCTGGCTAGCAGCTCGTAGTTAGCAGGGTCATAGCCTTCCGGCTTCTCGAAAGGCACCCTGTTATCGGGATGATTACTCATGCACAACCTGTAACAATAGGCCTGTATCTTATTGTCACCTGTGCAATTAGGCTGTATGGGTTCATCCGAAATATGGGGGAGCAATCCGCTGGAAGGATCTCCCGGAACGATATAGGGATCGACAGGAGTTCCAAAATAGTGTCTATGATGATAGACACCAGCCTGCACACCGTTCCACTCTTCCCCGTATTGCGAACAATCTTCCCGTCCCACCGTGTACGAAACGCCTGCGGCAGCCATTAAATCTCCCTCGTAGGTGGCATCAATAAACATTTCACCGTTGAACTTTTTACCCGAAAGAGTGGTTATGGAAACAATCCTCTTCTCTTTAACCTCGGTACCCGATTCCCTGTCGAGCCACTCATCCCTGTAAACTTTTATATTATGCTCACTGATAAGATCTTCAAATATTTTTTCTGCCACATGCGGCTCAAAGATCCACATTGTCCTACTCTCCCCGTCCATGGCCGCAGTACCCTGTCCCCTGTTACCGTACTCCGACTTTTTTTGCCATTTCCATGCTGATGAGTCGTTGTAATGCTGCCATATCCGGTGGTAGAACTCGCGGGAAAGTCCCCCGATGGCACTGGTATTTCCCGAATCGGTGAATCCCAAACCACTGGAAGTTAAGCCCCCCAAATGCTCGTCGGGCGAAACAATGATCACACTTTTCCCCGACTGCGCGATTTCAACCGCAGAGATCACGGCAGCAGACGTGCCACCGTAAATAATCACATCTGCTTTACCTTCATCCGCAGGAGAACAGGAAAAAAATAAGAGGAGCAGTCCTATAATGAAGGATAAACTTACAATTTTTCTCATTATCATTGGATCACATTCATGATCATATCAATTAAAAAACGGCACTTCTTTCATTGCAAACGATGGGGTAGCATTACCCACTACAGGCCATCCATCTGCATCCCATTCCACTTTATCGATCATTAAACTGCGGGAGTCACTTCCATGATGGACATAAGCGTGATAAAGCATCCAATCTACTCCCTTGTCATCGGTAATAATTCTCGAATTGTGACCCGGACCTGCAAACACCTCATCGCCCCTGATCACTACTGGCTGGTAACCGGATGGATTCCAGGCATCATAATTCGTCATATCCACACCACTTCTGCTAAGATAAGGGCCTCCAAGCTGAGTGGATCTTCCGACCACCACTTTGTAGGAACTGTTCATCCCCTCGCAACACGCACCGGTAGATGCAAACAGGTAGTAGTAACTCCCCCTCTTGTGAATATATGTGGCTTCAAAAGAGTTACCGGCAACCTGTTTCTTTTTCGTCGTGTCCTTCACGGTATACCCGTCTGCCGTCAGCTCTGTCATAAAAATACCATGGAAGCTCCCCCAAAAAAGATAGCGTTTTCCGTTCTCCTCAAAAAAACAAGGATCAATTGAGTTATGGACACCCATCTCTGAACTGACAAACAGTTTACCGTCAGGATTGCCCGGAGGGGGCAGGAAAGGCCCCTGTGGCAAATCAGATATCCCTACACCTATCCCGCATGTGGCCCCCCCGCCCCATTTGGATATGGAATAATACATCACATACTTGCCATCAAAATAGTTGATATCGGGTGCCCACATCCCCGTCTCACTTACATTATCTTCCGTGAAATCCGGCCTCTCACCAAACACCTCACTCGAACTACCCGCTATCCGGCTCCAATTAACCATATCAGTCGATTTATAACCTCTCACACGGCCTGAAGTCACATAAAGATAAAACATGTTCCCCACACGAATCACTGTCGGATCCGCATAACTACCCGCTACAATAGGGTTTGTAAGATAATACTCATGACCCTGTTTCAACCTCACCGTAAATTCTTTCGAAGTGCCATCCTCCCCTTCAATGACATACACAACCGGCTTGGAAAAATCATGTTTGCCAACTCCGCTTGTCTGTGCCACTCCGTTTACTTTGACAACCGCATTCTTCTCAATTGTTGTGAATTCCGGTTGCAACGATGAGATATCTATATTCAGGGGGATTTCATTCTCATTTGAAATC
>Ga0265294_10003173_pt1 | contig 21187 bp, 20 predicted proteins | sample MunlanPumphouse3_FD_192504 | JGI IMG/M metagenome (GOLD analysis project Ga0265294, IMG submission 192504) | Groundwater microbial communities from a municipal landfill in Southern Ontario, Canada - Pumphouse #3 | ecosystem: Environmental > Aquatic > Deep subsurface > Groundwater | place...
AAAAGACAATTACAGAGAGGCAACAGTTGAAGAGAAGGAAGCATATGAAAGAAGTATAGAGGGAACGCTAATGTAATAACAATATAACAATATGGAAGATATGTGTGAAATAACAGATAAGATAGAAGATATAGTTACGAAAGATAAAAACGGAAAAGCATTAATCTTGATAACTAAACTTATCGATGATAGGTTTAATTCTATAAGCAAAGGGCAGAAAACAATAGAGAACAAAATAGAAACTATCAATGACAAGTTAGTTAATTTTAGTAACGAAGAGAAAGAACTAAAGAGGATAAAGGAAGATATCAATTCTTTACAAACGATAAAGTTCTTTTGCGTACATCCTAAATTAGGAATTATGTTTATAGTCTTTCTTATATTAGGGGTTCTTATGGCATATTTTTCAGGGATAGATAATTTTGTTCAGTTAATAGTTAAATAATGAAAACCATTATACGTTGGATATCTCTATTGATACATCAAGACTCTTGTTATTCAAGTAGGTCGTTTTCGCTTATCGTAAGCTGCGTAGCAGGGTTTCTTATGGCATTGGCATTAGATATAGCTTTGTTGATAGATGTATCTTTAGATGGCAGGATAGACAGCGATATGGAAGGTATAGCATGGGTGTTGGTAGGGATATCAGCATTATTAACGAGTGGTAACGTAGGTAAAATATTTAAAAGCAAATATCAGAAAAAAGAAAAGGAGGAAAAAGATGTATAAGATGAGAGGAATGTATAAGACGTATGTACGTATAGAGAGATGGGCAAAGAAAGATAAGTATACTATAGGAGATTTCTTTGTAGAAGAAGAGAAGATGTGTAATACGTTAGAAGATAAAGTAAGGGATATAAATCAGGATGGTGACTTATTAGATGAAGGGGAGGATAAGATATATGGAGAGACAGCGATACCATACACTCCCGAAGGATTTGGTTATGAAGCGTGGATAGAAGACCATCCTAAGTTCGGCATGTGTTTGCGTGTCTTTGGTGTTAATCAGTTTAGTGGTATATTAGTGCATACAGGCAATAAACCGGAACATACCCTTGGCTGCATATTGGTAGGCTACAACACACAAAGGGGAATGGTATTAAATTCTAGGAAGGCATTAGATAGTATCATTAAGAGATTACGTACTAAGGTAGTTATGAGAGAGAAGTTTGCATTATACGTTATAGACAGAGATGATAACAATTAAAAAAGAACATATAATCATTGCTTTGCTTACTGTAGCCTTTGTTATAGTAAGTGTATTCTTATTTAAAGAATGCTCTAAGGAATGTCCTAATGTTCCTGATGTCAGCACTTCCGATACTGTTACCGTAATCGATACTTTAAGTGTAACGGATACTCTGTACTATCCGGAACCTGATACTATAATAGTACATGTTCATGATAGTATAAAAGACACTTCCGCATTGATAGATGATTATTTCAACAAGAAGACGTATAAGAGAAGTTTTAGCGACACTTCATATAATATTAACCTAAATATATCTGTAGAAAAGAACGCTCTTAAAACGCTTGATTATGGCATAGAATTGTATCTTCCTACAAAAACAATAGTAAATACCATAGTAAAGAAGGAAGTCTTTTCTGTAGCAGCAGGAGGAGAGATAGGGTTTAAGTTTAAATCTAAGATGCCTCTTATAGCACCGGAGATAGATTTTAGTTTCAACAAACATGTTATAGGTGGAGGTTATGAGTTCTTTGGGCAAGAAGCAAAATTAAGTTATAAATATAAGTTTTTAGTAATAACAAAATAATAAAAAAAATGGAAAATTTAGTAGAGTATTTTAGTTCTTTAGCAGGACTAGTAGCATTAAACGTTATCATCATGAATTGGATAACGACATTCTTTAAAATCAAAAAAGGATGGGTAAAGCAAGTATTAACATGGGTGATGTCTGTAGGAGAAGCTGTAGTAGGTTTTATCTTTGCATTAGGACTGTTTGCATTGTATACTACCTTACCGGCATGGGAAGGATGGACATTTACAGTGTTAACAGGATTAGCAGTAGGGTTAGTAGCAAATGGTATTTATGATATACCATTAACGCAAAAATTATTAGATGCTATTATAGCACTTATTAAGATTATCGCTGACCTATTCAAAAAGAAAAATATAGAAATTAAATAATTAAAAAAAAAGAAATAAGATGACAAAGAATTTAGAAAAGAGAAAAGCATTTGATACGTTAAATGAACGTATGGGTAGAGAACTCCCAAGTACTGTTATTCCGAAAGCTGATAATATTATTATAGGTGTAGTGATAAATCTACCTGATGCTAAAAAGTATAATGAGAAAGATTTCATAGACCATAACGGAATGATACAGCCTTATAATAAAGACCAAAGTAAAAAACATCCTAATGAATTTGCTAAGTTATATCCTTATGGATTAGGGTATGGTAAGGTGTTAGCGGTAGGGTCAGAAATACATAGCGATGTTAAGGTAGGAGATTGTATTATCCTAAGAGGGATGCCTACAGATTCATTTATCTATAAAGGATGTTTCTTTCATCATATAAGAGAGGTAGAGATAGCTGCTATCATTAAAGATGAAACGTTAGAATTGTATAACCAATAAAGAATAAAACAGTCATGGAAAATATAAAAGTCCGATTTAAAGAGGGAGACCAAGTTGCTTATAAGGATAACTTGTATCTCCCTATGACTGTCAAGGAGATTATTTATAAGAAGATAGAAGTGCCTACAGAAGCTAAAGATGATGGTAGTGGCTTTGTTAAAAAGATGACTTCTAAATTAGATGGTATCCTATGTCAGTGGTTTGATAAAGATGGGAAATACATGGAAGTTAAATTTCATAGTAAAGTATTAGTGCCTTGGGAAATAGCAGAAGAAGGAGCAATGGAAGTGATTAAATATCTAAACAGAGAATAATGGCTAATAGTGATATTCTTATTTATAATGAAAGCACTACTGATGTAGATGTTAATCCGGAAGCTATGGCTTTACCATTTATTGATGACGTATGGCGTAATGATAAGATAGGTGATAAGTCATTCTTTAAGAAAGCATGTAAATGGATATATCACTTATATTATAAAGACCATGTGCTGTCAGGGCTATCGTTTTTAGAAAGGAAGACATACGTTATAGATACATATTTTAACGGAAGGATGCCTACAAATATAGATGGTAATAAGCGTATCTTAGCATTCATAGATGGATATAAGCTATTACAAGCAGGGGTAGATGAAAGGCTCGCAGAAACGATTAAAGAAGCTATATCAGTAGAGAAAGAAAAGATAACTAAGATAAGTACTACACGAAAAGAAAAAGTAGAAGTACCTTATGATGTAAATTATGATTTTGATATATATAAACTAACAGAACATGGTAACTACCGGAAGTTAGATAAAAGCAGATTAACAGGGGTAGTTAAAATAGAAATAGATGTTAATGATAGTTCTTTGCTTACTACAGAAGTAGCAAAAGCATTTAAACTTACGGAGCAGTATGAGATTGCTAAGAGGATGGCACAGATAGAAAAGGAAGATATTAAAAGGAAGTATGAAGGCATGAGTATATTAGAGAGATACCATGCTATGAATCAAGACCAAAAGAAGAGTTACTTAAAGGGATAATTTAACAATATGAAATTTATAGATACTAAACGATTCAGTCCTGTTGTTACAGGTAAAGACTTACCAAGGGAAGGAGACCTTTTCTTTAAGGATAGTCTGTCGTTACGTAATCTATCTCTTAAAGACCTTATCAAATTCCATTTTGATAGTAACATTATTATAGATGAGCAATGGTGGAAAAAACAAATAAGCAGATGTCTTTATGGCTATACAGTAGAAGATGCTATAACAGAAGGAGGGGATTATCTTGTTGATGGTATAGATGCTCTATGGACAAAAGAAGATTGTTATCTACCGGAATATGATTTGTTGATAAAGAATAAGTCTGTACGTATAAGTGGCTTTTATTATTTCTTTTTAAACTTTTGGAAGATGCGTGGATTAGCAAGTGATGATACTGTTAAGACATTGACAAGTCCTAAATTTTTAGCACATCAATTCTTATTCTCTCGTAGATTAGAAATGATGGATGAACAATCAAAAGATGACCAAGAGACTAAGGCAAGACAATTAGGGTTCTCGGAAATATTAGCAGCCTTAATGGCATGGTATTATTTGTTTGTGCCAATGTCTCAATGTATAATAGTAGCAGGAGAACAAACAGATGCTGACAACACCTTTTTTAATGCTATCCGTGGCATAGATGAATTATCGAACACACAGTTTGTCTTAAAGAAAGCAAGAGGTTTTGATAATAAACAACATATTAAATCCGTAAATGGTTCTGAAATATTAACAGAAAATGCTAATGATGACCCGGAAGCATTATCACGTTATAGTCCTACATTCGTATTATATGAAGAGATAGGTAAGGGTAAGAAAGGTTGGTCGTTGAAAGTAGCAGAGAATGTAAGACCATCTATATATGCAGAAGGAAAGAAAACAGGAAAACAATTATTTTTAGGTACAGGTGGAAATATGGATAAGGGTGTTACAGATTTACAAGAGAGAGCATATAATCCGGATAAATATAATATATTATCGTTTAATAACAAGTGGGAGAAGTCTAGTTATACAGGGAATATAAAGGTAGCACACTTCACTCCTTCATGGTCATATAAAATTATAGATAGCGATGGGAATCCTTTAGTAGAAGAATCTTTGGATTATGTATTAAAGGAAAGAGAGAAGATGTCTGCTAAAGAAAAGTACATACATATATCACATCAGGCGATATATTTGGAGGATGTTTTCCAAATGAACACAGCAGGCTATTTTGGACCCGAGAGAGTACGATTATTGAACACGAGGTATAATTATATCCTTACACATAGAGAGGCTCAGATGACACGAAAAGGGCATTTAGAATGGATAACACCCGGGAAGATAAAAGGTGGTGTTAGATTTGTAGATGCAACGGAAGAAGAAATAATGAGAGAAGAATGGTGGTGTGAGATATTAGAAGAACCGGAAAGAACATCAGATGGTCATGTGTATGATTTTCTTTATACAGCCGGTACCGACACCTATAATCAAGATATAGCAGAGAATAGTGATTCGGAAGGTTCTTTTACTGTTTATAAGAAATGGAGGAATAATAGTGAAAGTCCGTTTCACAATACATGGGTGCTTCTTATATTCGAGAGACCGGGACTAGAGACAGGAGGACAGAAAGCATTTTTTGAACATACGTTGATGGGGTGTGTATATTATAACTGTCAAAACAATCATGAATATGTCAATCCTTTGTTCTTCGAATATTATGAAAGGATGAATGCTACTCAATACTTATTAGAAAAGCCTTTACTTGCTTTTGCAGGGCAGATAAAAGACATGAAGACTTCTAATAGATATGGTACTGATAAGTCGTTAAAACCGCATATTCTTTCTTTATCAAGGGATATATTAGACGAAGAGCAGATAAATAGGATGTGGATACCAAGACAGATATATGCATTAAGTAAATTTAGATATACACCCGGCGATAAATATAATTGTGATATAACAATAGCAACAGCAGAATCGTTAGTGGGATATAAGGAGAATGAAGATATAGTAGTTAGAGATAGGTCCATAGAATCGGAAGAACCTCAATTGATATGGAAGATTGAAAATGGAGTATTAATAAGAGCAACGGCATGAAGATAACGTATAAACCGCAAGACCCTCCACAAGGAGGAAATAGCGTTGAAGCTATATTAAGACAGAAATATGCTTCTTCTGTTCCTATGTCAGAAAAGAGTACTACAAAAAAAATTGTTTATAAATCAGAGAATAAGGAAAAACCAAAAACGGAAGAATTTAAAAGTTCTAATGCCTATGATATTATGATAAGAGATTCATTTGTTAAAAAAGGAATAACAGACCCTGAGTTTATAAAACTAGGGATAGCAATAGCACGTAATGAAACAGATGATTATAAATCTTTCGTAACAACATACAATATAGGAGGGTTATTAAAGAAGTATGATAAGAATGCAGGATTAGCTACATGGTATAAGTTTGATACTATAGAAGAAGGTGTAGACTTCTTTACTACTACATTAAAGAATAGATATGATAAAGGATTAACAACTCCTGAACAGGTAGCAGAGGGAAAGAAAAATCCTACTGACGAAAAGAGATTGATAGGAGGTTATGCTCCTAATACAGGTTCTGATGCAGCTACAACAAATCCTCATTGGATAACTACTACAAAAGCTAAAATGAAACTGTATGATGAAGGAAATTTCTTAACAGACAAAAGAACATTAGAAGAGATTAATGCATTAGCAGGGGTCGATAAACAAAATGTAAAGCCTATTGTCAATAGTGCATATAAATCAACAGGACAAACAAACACAGAGAATGAACAACAAAGCACACAAAAAGAAGATAGAAGTGATATAAATTCACGATTAGATATGATGATGGTAGGAAAAATACTACAGTAAATAATAAACATATGGTAACACCAGAAAAAAAGAAAAACAGAGATTGGATATTAGCACAGGCTAAGATGATATGTGAAACAGAAACTAGGAATAAAAAAGACCTAGAGAATGATGTTATCTGTTGGATGTATTATTATAATAAACCTGATAAAAGAAAATACGAATATCTAATGAAACGAGGTAATGCACAATTACCAATATATACTGTTCACATTCCTTGTCAACGTCCTATCATAGATTCATTGATATCACAACAAGGGAAACGTACATGGCAGTTTACTACTCATGCAGTAGATAAACAAAGTATAGAAGCTAAATATGAAGCTAAGACAAAAGCATACATAAAAGCTAAACAAGAGGAATGGAAGAAGAGATTAGATATGTATGAAGAATATGTGTTCCAAATCCAACAGCAGATGCAACAGATACAATCTATATTACAGCAGGATCCACAAACAGAAGAACAGGCAATGCAACAACAGCAGCTACAACAACAAATGCCGATGATACAACGTCAGTTTGAAAAGGCAATGAAAAAACTTAATGAAGAGGAATTGCTTACACAAGAGAAGATAGATGAGATAGAAAACTATTATAGATACACATATAAAGATATTAGAGAGATATTATCGCAGAAGATAATGTCTAAGGTACGCATGAATTATCATGTAAGAAGTAAAGGCATAGAAGCCATAAAACACAAAACAGTAACAGGGAGAGAAGGGTATTTGGTTTATTGTGATGAAAAGACAGGAGAGTTTTTCTATGAAGTGTTGGATATGGTAAACGTTAAGTATCCTTTCATAAATGGCGTTAAATATATACAGGATGGTCCTTGGGTGTCTATAGTAGATACAATATCAGAGAAAGATTTAATATTACAATACGGTGAAGAGTTAAAGAAAAATGGTGTTAGTATAACAAACGACCAGATAGAAAAGAACAATGAGGGTTCTGTAAACGGCACCTTTATTTCTACTCCGGGTTACGGTGCTATTTTTACCGGTGAATTAAGTAATGATAATACATTAAAAAATGAGAGTGGTATACGTAGGGAAAGGATATGGTTTAAATCTAACAAAGAGGTTAAGTTTAAGATATCTAAAAACCAAAAAGAAGAAGCAATGGTAAAAGAGTTTATTCATATGGTTCCTTACGAAAAAGAATTATTGGATAAGAAAGATTATAAATATCTAAAAATAGAGACTAATGGTATATCAAAAGCATATTATGTAAATAGGAAAAATCCATTAGACAGATACCATGCTGAAACAGTTGAATTGTATGATTCTGAAAAAGAAAAAATAATATCACGATACACCCAAGATAGATATAGTTGTATTATATTAAATAATATGTGGGTAGTAGAAGCAAGGAAAGATGCAAATATCATTAGAAGTACAGACAAGCATAGTAAGTTTAGCTTACCTGTTTTCGGAAAGACATTCTCTTCTATAGCAGACCAACCTTATAGTGTTGTTAAGAATACTATAGACTTACAAGATTTATATAATAGTATTTATATGTTAAGACAATTAGCGTATGCTATTGCCGGTGCCAAGGGTTCTACTATTGATAAGTCTCAGAAACCTGATGGCATGACCATGGATGAATGGGAAGCTAATATAGCACAAGGAAGATTATATATACAAACTATCAATAAGGATGGAAGAAGGATAAATAGTTCTTTTAATCAGTTTACGCAATTTGATAATACTGTATCATCATCGGTACAGTATTACGATAATGTTCTCATGCAGATAAAAGAAACTATGGGAGAGATAGTAGGTGTACCTCGACAACGGCAGGGGCAGTTAGTAAAAGGAGACCTCGTAGGAAACACAGAGATAGCTTTAGAGCAATCTTTCTTAGTAACAGAGATAATATATGATGAACATGATGAAATAGAAGCAAGGGCGTTAAATGAGCTTCTTATGCTATATTTAAAATATGGTAAGATAGACAACACTTATATGGCTTTTAATGATAAGACAGAAGGAGAAGATATATTTTATATTCCGGAAGAATTATTTAAAGATTGTGATATAGAATTAAAAGTATTAAACAGCAATAAAGAACAATCTGATATAGAGTTTTTCAAACAACTATTACAAGGTGGATATCAAAAAGGACTTATAAATGAATATGAAATATCTACATTGATATCTATTGAGTCGTTAAAAGAAATGCAAAAGAAGACCGAGGATATTATTATTGCTAGACAAAAGCAGATGCAACAAAATCAGATGGAGCAAATACAGCAAGCAGGAGAATCTCAAAAAGATGTTCTTAAATTCCAAAATGATTTGTTAATGCAAGCAGAGCAACATAAGAATCTTATTGAAGAGAAGAAAGTAGAGATAGCTTCTTTCCTTGCACAGCTAAAAGCACAGACAGACCAACAGAATCTATTATTAAAACAATATATAGAAGACAAAAAACATGAAAGAGAGTTAAAGGCAATAGACAATGAAAGCAATGTAGAAGCTGCATATCTCGTAGAACAATCTAAAAGCACGAGTGTAAAACAAGAGTTAGAAGCTATAAGGACTAAGTTTGACATGTGGTTACAGACAATACAATTACAGTTACAAGCTAAGGATGTAGATAATAAACATATCGAAAGCGTGGAGAAGATAGGAGTAGAGAATAAAAAAGTATCAGCGATGAAAAAGAGAAACCCTGAGCATATCTCAGATAAATAATAAATGTTATGGCAGAAACAAAAAAATATCCGGTATTAAAGGTAGGTTCTAAAGGTCCGGAAGTAAAAATGTTAAAAATAGCCTTGAAAGAAAAAGGTTATAACATAGACCTTTCAACTGATGAATATGACAATAATACTAAAGAGATAGTAGAAAAGGTACAACAAGAAGACCCTGCAAAGATGAATAAAGATGGTATAGCAGGAGAACAAACATGGTCATACTTAGAAGCTGATTTAGGTAAAGAGTTATTAAATCCTGTCGTAAATACTGCTGATGCCAAGCCTCCATATAAATGGATAGACGTTAAAGAGAGTAGCGTAAAACCGGATATAAACACACTTAATAACTTAGCCACATATCAAACAGGAACAATATTAGGAGATAAACCTACGACAACAACTATCACTCCAAAAGAAAGTACCGGTAATGGATTATGGGATGGATTATCATTAGGGCAATATGAAAAGCTAGCAGGTTCTCCTACAGGTGGATTTTATCAACCATTATTACCGCCGGGATATTCTGTTTCGGAAGCAGCAAGAGAAAAATTAAATGCAGAACAACAAGAAGGTTCTCAGAATAAAAATGACTTAATGTCTTACCTAATGGATAAGTTAGGTGAAAATCTAAAAAATAACAAACAAGATGTTATCACTGATAGAGCATTTAATGATACTATTTCTATTGGAGAAATGATTAATAACCTAAACGAACCTCCTTATGAAGATGTTTCTAAGATAGAAGCAGGAAAGATACAGGCTGTTAAAATGTCTAATGATACTATGATTGATAATATAGACAGACAGAAAAACAGTCAGATTAAATATATGCGTAGCATAGGAAGGCAAGACCTTATCCCTAGTATAGTAGCAGCTACTGACAATAAGAAAGCAGAGATGGCAGAACAACTTAATAATACCAATGCGAATTTAGAAAATGCAGCAAGACAAACAAACCTACAAACAGAAACACAAACGAAAGCTACTAATACAGGAATAGACCAATTTAATAGGCAGATGTTTGAAAGAGCAGAGATGAATAAAGGTGCAGCGGTATCACAAAACCTTACCAATCTAAGAAATAGTAGTAGAGATTTTACTAATAACATGACAGGAGTAAGAGATAATGATTTATCATATCTTATGTATATGGCAGCAAGTGAAGATCCAAAATTAAAAGATGCCTTATCAAACTATATGTATCAACAAAGCAGAAGAAGAAAAAGTAAAGAAAATCAATATATATATAATGCACAAGGTGTAGACCAAAATGGGAATAGCATAATAAAATAAAGTAATTAATAATTTTAAAATAAAAGAGAAATGGAAGAGAACACAGCACAAGTAGACAATAGTTATTTAAACGATGATAATGTCTTTTTAGAAGGCTTAGAGCCTACAGAAGTAAATGAACATGGTGAAATAATCGATAATGATAATAGCCATAAGTCAGAAGAACCTAATGCAGAAGCAAAAGCACAACAAGAGAAAGAATCTAATTTTGTAAAGCACTTAGAAAGTATAGAAAGTATTTTCAATGAGGGAGTAGATGATGAAGATAGTAAGTTTAAGTTTGATGATATAGTCCGTACAGGAAAGAAAGAAGATGGTACAGAAGTAACATTAGAAGAAAGAAAAGGATTCATTCAAAAAACTATATTGGATAAAGCACAGTTAGGTGCCAATGAAGAGGTGGATAAATATGTAAGAGAAATTATTTCTAAGTCTTTTGATGAGGGTTTCGATTTAAACGCTATTACAGCCCCTGAGAGAAACGATAATAAAGGAGATGGAATAGATTGGGATAATAGAGATAGTGTCATTAGAAAGGCTTATAAAGAGTCTATGAACGATGGTCTCGATGATAAAGACAAACTCACCGATGAAGAGGTAGCTGAACATATAGATAAAATGTCAGAGACAGAAAAGAAAATTGCCTATGCTAATATAAAAAAGAATTATATGGCATTGCAAGAAGAACAAAATAAAACTGCTTTATTAGAACAAGAGCAGCAATTTATTAAAAGAGTAGATGACTATAATAAAAATACGGAATTATCCGTTAATACGTTTATAGAAAAAATGAAAGGTAAAGACGTGTTTAGTGGTTTTAAATTTAGCGAAGCAGATAAGAATGAGATGCTACAAGACATGCCTAACTTTCTAAAGAGAGAGTTGAAAGATACTAAGGAAGGTAAATTCGCAATTTCACAAGCAGAAGAATTACTAACAACACTAATAAAAGATGGTCAATCCATGTTAGAGTTAGTACCGTTCTTATGGATGAAAGCCAAAGGCAAACTTGACGGCTACTCGTCTTTTTTATCTGAGAAAGTGAAAATGGATTTATTGAGTAGGATGGATGAAAGTCCGTCAGTGAGGTCACAAGGAAAAACAAAAGGAGATGATGATTTTGATATCTTTGATGACAGCAATGAATTTATATCATAAATATTATTAATAATGAGAAGAGTAAATACACAGCCAATGTTTGTGGCACAAGAGTCAATAAGCTCTAAATTACTTATGGAAACAGGAATGTCTAATGCAGATTATATTCCTATTATTATGTCAGCGTTTAAAAGAGAAGCAGCGTTGACAGCCTTGTTATCCATGAAAGGATTAAAAACACAAGGTATCAATTATAGTACTAACTTTACAGATGCAGATGGAAACCTAACAGGACGATACCGTACTGTAGCTTCTAACTGCGTGGAATATCGTATTGAAAAAGCTGATATTCCTATCTGTCATATCAAAGCTAATGCAGCCGGAGAAACATACATAGATGACCTTAACGCTTCTACCTCTATTGGTAAAGGTAAAAATGGATTCTATATATTCTCTGATAGCAACATAGCAGGATATAAAGATGTTATTCAATTAGCAGATGGTGAAACACAGTTGCATATTCAAAATGACCCAGAACCAAGTTCTAACAATACATGGAAGTTGTATGTGAAAGTTTTGTCAGGTGATAGAGATGATATTGTTAATGATGCTTTGTTAGCCGATGGTGTAGAATTCCAATTGATGCAGACATTACACGAACAAGATTTTTCTGAACGTGGAAATGAACGCTACAGCTTTGGAACAAAAGGTCGTGCTTATTTAGGATTACAACGTATTAAATACAGCTATTCAGGCACCGCTTATGCAATGCAGAACAACCAAAAAGGACAGACAGGATATTGGATGGAACATAAAGGTCGTCAGAACTTTATTTCCGAAGCTGATTACCAAATGGTAAGATACGCTGCTCAATTCAATGAAAACTCTATCCTTGAAGGTAAAACTACTGTATCACAAGACCTGAATAAAGTCATGTTACAAGATGTTAATGGTAGAGAAATGTTACAAGGTAACGGCATCATGAATAGTGGTGATGGTCCTATTAAATTCCCTATCACTTCTAAAGGTTTTACTGCTGCATGGTTCGAATCATTCATGGCAGATATAAATCAATATATTTCTCCTGATAAAAATGGATTAAGAGAAGTGGCACTTATCTGTGGTAGTAGACTTAAAATATCTTTTAATAGTTTCTTAGCATCTAAAAATATATCTGTAAAAGTACAGAATATTAAATATAAAGATGGAGACCAACAAGGTATCGTTGACACGTATAATTTTTATGAATTTGCAGGGATAAGAGTAATCTTATTAGACACTGACTATTTCGGACAAAAAGCAGGTATGATATTAGACGATGGTACACGTACCAATGATTGGGATGCTTTTGTTATTCCATTAGGACAAACCAAAGCAGGACAAGATGGTGTTACGTTGATACAATTACGTAAGTCTGTAAGAGGAACTGTAACCGGTATTGATAAAGGTGGTAATATTGCATCTTCTGTAGATGGTACACACGAACATATGTTATGGCAAAATGGAGTAATATCTATGAACCAAATGTTCCGTATCTATAGACCATGGCAAGCACGTAAAATCGTAGCAATTAATTAAAGTAATAACTTAAAATAAGAAAGAGATGAAACAGTTTAAAGGAGAAGAAATAAGAGTATATTTAGCTTCTAAAGCACATCAAAAAAACGGATGGTTAATACCTATATTTGAGCAAGAGGGAAGGCTTATAACAGGTCAGAATCTTACTTATGAGCAAATGATAGGGAAAGAACTGTTGACTGACCAACAAAGGGAGAAATACCCTTATGTTATCAATCCAACACAATTTCACAAGATACCTCATAATACAATATTAGATACTAAGAGTCCGGAAATTAATGCTAAGATACAACTAGCATATCTATCGGGTATGATAGCTGCAACACAAGCAGAATATAGACAAGGTGTGCATGAAGGATATTTTATCGATAAGGTAGCAGAAGCAGATAAAGAAGTGTCAGTATTTGAAATGAAACTAAAAGCTGCTGACATAATAAGAGCAACGAAAACAGAAGACCTAGATACTCTTATTATATTAGTTAAGTTACAACCCGGGACAATAAATTTTGATGGAGCAATTACCCCTAATCAAAAGATTGTAGCATTGTATAAGCAAGCAGAAGAAAATCCTAATAATATATTAAATTGTTCTCCGGAACATAATCCACATATTAAGGATGAGTTATTCGTTGCCTATGCTATGAAACATAAAATAGTAGCGAAAAAAGGTAATGGCTTTAGCATTATGGAAGATGGTAGGGAAGTAACATTTATGGGTAGTACCATTTTAAAAGTGATAGGCTTCTTAGAATCTAATCCTTCTATCAAAGATAGAATATACATGAAGTTAAAAGAAGTAGAGCCATACTACATGAGGAATATAAATGAAATAGTACATAGTTCTGATAGCATTGAAGACTTAAAAACAAAGATATTCATGGCTATCAACGGTAATCCTATTATCGCTAATGGAAGACCTGACCTTACAAAAGCATCTGAGTTATTAGATGAATATAAGGATAAAAAAGGTACGACATCAGACTATGTAAAACTCTATACATATTTCCTTCAAAAGCAATCAGAGATAAAACTTAAAGGTATCAAAGATGAATTAGAGACTAAGGATATTCCTAAGTTATTAGCTAAGTCTATCAATGGATATTTGAAAGTACACAAAGAGGCTATGAAGGCAATAGAAGATAGAGATGAACTTATAGCTTTCATGATGGACAGGTATAAAGAAAGAGAAGAGTTAGAGTTAGAGGAACGCATCCAAAACATAGAAAAATCTGAATAGTCATGTTATCTACTTATAGAGAATTATTTACTTACTTCCTTGATGGAATTAAAAAAACATATACCGGTGTTGTCGACCCTAATATATTTGTTCGTTTGTTTAATGAATGGGGTATGTTAGAATGGACAGCAAGGAATATGTCTATGCAAGAAGGGGTAGAGATGACTCAAAAGCAGATTGATGATTTACAGACTTTACTATACAATGATGTTATACCTAGAGTTACAAATAATACTGTCTTGTTATCAAGTCTAACTAAAACATACCGAAGATTAGGGAATATATTAGTGAAGGTAAATTATGATACTAAAAGGTGCGACCCTTGTAAAAAGAAGGGAATGTCAGATTGGCTTCCTGTACATTTACAAAGGGTAGACCAAAAAACATATAATATAAACTCACCATTTCGTTCTCCTGATGTAGATATGATATACTATCAGCATATAGAAAATAAATTAATATTCAATACGGGTGGGAAGGCGAATGTCGTTACTGCCAATATAGAGTATTATAGATACCCTAGTGCGATGGTGTATATGGATTTGAATGATACTAACGCTTGGAATACTGCGGTCTTTACAGACCTTAATACAGAGCAAAAAAAGGAAGTATTAGATACATGTATAAGATTATACTTAGAACGTGTAAAAGATGAAAGGTATAAAAGTATCCTCAATGAGAAAAATATAAGTGAAGTTAATAAAATTTAATATTTATAGAAATGCAAAATTTGAAATATCCGGTTAAGAAAATATTCTTACCAAGTATTGATTTAACAAAAATCAAAATGTATAAAGACCATGCGGATGGTCGCTTCGTCCTTCATTTTATGGACGAAGGTTATAGTATCAAAGGGCAGGCAGTACCGGCTGTGTATACTGACCCTACGGCAACAACAATTCAATCGGGATTACGCTATCTAGCAAAAACCAAAACTAATATAGGTCAGCCTTCTTCATTGTTAGTAGACTTTGTAGATGATGGTAGAGCTAGTGGTATAGGATTGTCTTTAATTAATAAAGTAGAACGTCCCGGGTTCGATAGTGATAAAAACAATAAAGAGTTCCGTACTTTTGTAGGCTATGTAGACCCTGCTACAGCAGGAGGTGCATATACAGCAGCAGAGATGGAAACAATGAAAAGTCAGATATTGGCAGCTATGGAAGAAGCCTATGTAAGTCGTCCTAACAGAAATTACTTGTTCGAAGACCAAGGAAGCAGTGCATTAGTACGTAAACTTATCCATATGTCTCCTTTTGCAGCTACAACTAAATTATCTATAGTGCCGGGAAAAACTGTTACATTATCACAAGGAACAGCAACGGTTAAATATACCATTAAAGGAGAAGCAGATTCTACTAGTGGTGTAGCATGGGGTGAAGTAGAAACTACTACAGGAGTACTTGCAACAGCAGCAGAAGCAGTAGCAATGGGTATTAACACTACTACATATGCTTATTATTCTGTTTCTGCCGGTACTATTGGAACAGCAGTAGACGTTACTTTCACAGCAGGAACTACATATGTATTAGGTAATTTAGGTACCTTGCCAAGTGCTAATGCTATTAGTTCTTTGAATTACATCTTAGATGCTACTAAAGATACTGATGAATTCTATCGTACCAAGTACACTAGTCCGTATCGTGTCGCTAATTTAGGAGGTGCCTATTATTTAATGTCTATTACAGACTTTGAAGATTTCACTGTTACATCTACAGGTGTTACCATGGATAGTAAGTTATGGGTACGAGGTGCTTCGTCTTATGTGTTGTTAGAAGCTCATAACATGTATAATCAATTAGAAGTGAGTTACCTACAGATAGACTTATTAGATAGTGGTGGTACTAACTATTTGAATACTGAAACTACAAGTTCTGATGGACTTGTCAATTTAGCTAATACTCTTAACTTACAGACTATAGATGGAACTATCAACTTCCATTCTTTAGGAGCAGGTAAATATCCTGTATTAACAGGAGATAGGATAGCTGAATATTTCAGAGGGTTTAACTTAGCATTTGATTCTTTCGAAGCTGCTTTGTTTGGAAACTTCCCTGTGTTAGGAACTAACTATGCATGTTATGAAATATGCAGTGAAGGTAAAGAACCTAATTTACATGGAGCTTCTCATATGGATGGCTACGAACAACGCTTGTTGATTTATGTTCCTTTGACAGCGGCTACAACAGCAGCATGGGATGATCCAGATACTGATAATGATTGGACAGTCTTTAAAGCAGATTCGGCTACGTCAGCTGCTATGACTTTTGAACAATTATTATTGTACTTCTCTGGAACATTATTAACATCATGGAAATAGTTTTTTTTGTTTTCATAATAATTTTTAGTTAATTAAGTTTGGTGTTAAGGGGAGGGTCTCCCTCCCCAAGGCATCAAAACAAAAAGGAGGTGATATGACAACGGTAAATAAACATATAGCGATGATAGAAGAGCATCTACAGGCATATAAGCCTACAGATGATTTTAGCATACCTAGGAAACTTATTTTATCATACATGAATATGATACGCTCTGCTCTTATAAGGCAGATGAAAGGTGCTATCAATAGTAGTTATTATCAGTTAGTAGATTGTTTAGAGGTGCGATGTTTAGAGAGAGGATGTAGCTTAGGAGGATATACTATAAAAGCTGATGATTTAAAATATATAGAATTACCGTTATTAGTTAGTGATATGTCTCCTGATGACATTAAATATCTAGGGGGTGCAGATTTGAATTCTAAAGCTACCTATTTAGGTATTGATGGATTTATGAATTTAGAGTATAGTAAGTATACGAGTAAGATGTTTCATTACACACAAATAGGACAGAAGATATTATTACAGAATTTACCTGATGAAAACATGAAGGTGCTAACAGGAATATTATTATTAGATAATCCTGTTGATGCATGCAATTGGGATGATGAAACAATATATCCATGTCCTAGTGATTATAGATTGCAGGTATTAACTATACAACATATATTAAGTGCTTATAATATATATCCTGATGAATTTAATAATGCAAGGCAAGATTTACAGAGTATGAATGTAGCCAAACCGGCACGACAACAACAACAAACAGTAGAAGATGAATAGTATAGAAATAGGATTAGTAACGATAACGTGTGATTGTAATTTTGTAGGGTCATTAGGCAATACAAGATATTATAAGTTACGTGATCAGTTTATAGGTGAAGGACCAATAAGGGTGTTATTACCTATAGAATTGAATGGTGCTAATGTTGCAGGGAATGTATACAAAGACATAGATGCTGTTACAGGAGAGTATTGGCTTATTCCTGACAACATAGCAATGAGAGATGATAAAATTATCCCTGAGTCTGAGAAGAGTGTTAGGGATTGGTATATAAATAAGTTTTGGACTGATTGGTCTGTAAACGGAGGTGATATAAGAGGATTAGTATTAGAATTAGAAGGGATAGATATTCATGGTAAGATAGAACATAACGGAGAGGCTTTGTATTCGATGATACAAGCTAAGTATCCTTCGCAATATGTTCCTAAGTTTAATGCAGCACAACAGAGTGTAGTAACAATGGACAGGTGTTGTCATGAAGGAGAAGAGGATGTATATATAATTAAAAACACATAACTATGTTTATAAGACCGGAAGAGATAATGATGGACTTGTCCAGAACATATAAGAATAAGAATTTCTCATTACATGATATTATAGAGTGGTGCATGCAAGTAGAGACAGAACATATTTGTGATGTAGATATAATGAACAAGTATGTATTAACAACAGAGATAGCAAATGGAAAGATAGTACTTCCTAATAATGTGTATAGGATATTATCCATTTATGATGACAATAATGTTCCATTAAGAAAGTCTGCTGTATCTGGCATTTACATACATGGGTTATCAGAGTATAACGGAAAGATATTAAATGTTGAATTTTTAGGTGTTCCTTTAGATGATGATTGTATGCCTCTTATAGCTGCTAGTCATAAGATGGCGTGTATGCAATATGTGATAATGCAATTGTTTGCTGAGGATGCTGATTATGATATATCCAAATGGAAGATGCAGTCTTTCCGTAAGGAAGAATTTAGTGCTATGGTAACGGCAGCGAAGCAGGGATACAGAGAATGGAGTGAAGATGCAATTAATAGTTTGTTAAGATTCAAATATAACGAGCCTTTTAAGGATTTACAGACACGTTATAATCAAAGGATAGGAATGATAGGGATAGATGCGAACTATCGTTACGTGCAAGGAAAAGGGCTTTATTTGCCATCAGGACAATACTGCGGACATGTTCAAGAGAGAGATATACCAACAAGTACTAATGTAAGAGAAATAATGGATCAGTATGTAGCGTTGATAAATGATAGATTAGAAAGTATAATAACAACTAAGAGTATGACATTTATATTAGGAACTGACGGAACATTTATTTCTGACATATGGACTATATCATTACCGGCAGATTTATCAATACTTACCTATGAAAGTAGTGTAGTAACATTATTTGAGAGTAATAAGATGATTATAGCACCTATAGAGTGTAATGCTACAGAGATTAAAATAGACCTTACTAATATATATGATAGCACTAAAACATATACAATAGCAGTAGTGCCACCTTCTAATTAAGATAATATGGAACGACAGATAAATGTTTTTAATAAAGGAATAAATAGTGATTTATCTCCAATGTATCATACTAATGATATGTGGACATTCCCTACCGTAAATGCAAGATTTTATAATACAGGAAAAGGGTTTGCTTGTCTTAATTTACCCGGCAACACAAACAGTCCTGAATCATACATAGAAGAGATGCCTTTGCCTTTTGATAATTCATATGCTTATGCAGTAGGAGAGAAATGTGTTTTTGAAGATAAAGTATATAGATATATACAAACAATAGGCACACTTCCTATTCCTATCCCTCCTGATGCTAATACATGGGTGTATGATAAAGATTATTTTGCAGAGAATTATTATAAGTCTTCTAAGGGTTCTGATATAGTATTAAAAGACAGATATAGCCTTATAGGAGCATATGAGACTAATGGCGTTGCTTTTCTTTGTAGCGTGTCTATGGATTATGATAGATTAGAGATAGGATGTTTCCCCTCTCCTAACCCTACCACAAGAGTATATGAAAGAGTGTACAGACCACTTGTAAATATCATTGGTGATTTAGAATGTAACTTTACTAATAGTTCTACTTTCAATTGGAATGTGGATAATCTATTAAGAATAGAAGGTAGTGTAGAGTATGATAAAAGCGTAAATTTATATATATGTTCCGGTACAGATTTATTACGTTGTATTAATTGTGGGTTTGATGTGTATTCCGGTGCCGCATTACCACATAGATATTATGATGCATTATCTTTTGAAGAGCAGACACGAACTATAGCAACACAGCCTATAACAAACACTAAGCACATAATTAGTAGCGATGATATAGTTATACTTCCTGATGGAGGAGACCTTCCTTATGGACAATATATATTTTATTTAAGATTTGCTGATTCATTAGGCAATGTTACTAAATGGATATACGAGTCTAAACCTGTATCTATAGGAGTGGGAACAGATGATAATAACGAGGGATATATTCATGGTGGCATATATGGTGATGAAGTATCAGAGCAGAGTGTAGAAATTACCATTCCTGTTTCTGAAACATTCAAAGAAATAGAAATAGGATTTATTTATAATGGCACAGACACAAATTTTAAATTAAATACTATAAGAGGTGTATTAAATGAAACTGTTCCTATTTCTAAAGGTGATACGTATAAAACAGTCGTTATAACAACAATAGCTTCTTCTGTATCATCAGAGTGGGATGGAGAGGAAACAACAGAATACATAGAGCTTATCCCCGGTGATATAATGACGATGAATAATATGTTATATCAGGCTAACATGTCTAATCAGACCATAGATGAAAATCTAATACGAGAATTTATTAAGAGGGTAAAGCTAAAATGTCACGTGCATCATGGAGACCTTCCTATGCCTACAGACGATGTATTAGCAAACGATACTGTTCCATCAAAAATAGAGATGAATAGAATACCTATAGAATTACCAATAACAGTATTAGATTATATTAATAATGATGATAGGGCGGTGTTAAACACTAGAACATATAAATTTTTCAATGATGATTATTTAAGGCACCAATTACTTACTGAAACAACAGGGTATATAGATATATTGTTAAATGATACTGACAATTCAATAACATTAGAAGGAAGATATGAATATATTAATAAAACTATAGTATCAGAAGAGTATGTGTATGATTTTAGTGAAGAGACAGAATTAGTAGGATATACTATTAAATCAGATTTGTCAGGGTCTGTATTTACTATTCTTTATTCATATCATATATGGGTGTATGAAAATACCAATGTATATGATAAAGGATACGCAAAAACATCAGATACACTTACGGATGGTGATATAGTATATATAAGAGATATATATACTGCATATGTATATGTAGCTAACTATTTAAAATATGAAAGCAATTATAGATGGTATCCGGGGGTATCATATATGGAGTCTACTGACACTGTAAATTTCACGAGGAAGAGAGACTCATATATAAGCACAGCTGTAGAAGATGGAAAGATATATAATGACACTTATAAATTACCAATAGATGCTGTTAAAGAACCGGGGGTTAGTTATTTATATTCGGAAGATTATGTAACGTTTGAAAAATACACATACACAACAGCACAACAATGGCAAGATGACCTTACTGCTGGGTATTTGT
>Ga0265294_10003174_pt1 | contig 21187 bp, 19 predicted proteins | sample MunlanPumphouse3_FD_192504 | JGI IMG/M metagenome (GOLD analysis project Ga0265294, IMG submission 192504) | Groundwater microbial communities from a municipal landfill in Southern Ontario, Canada - Pumphouse #3 | ecosystem: Environmental > Aquatic > Deep subsurface > Groundwater | place...
CCCGCGATGGAGTACTCCCGCACCGCGGGCGCGTCAGCCTTGTTCGCCGCGACGACCTCGTGGTAGGAGTCGTACATCGTCGGGCGGACCAGCAGATTGAACCCGGCGTCGACGTTGGCAAACGTCGTATGGGCGGTCTTGACCGAGTTCACCCGCGCAAGCAGGACCGTAGAGTCGGCGACGAGCCACCTGCCCGGCTCGACCCAGAGTTCGGGCTCGATCCCGAGGTCGTGGATGCCGTTGAGGAAGACCGGCATGACCGCTCCCGCGTAGTCTTCCGGTGCCGGGGCGCGGTCGGTCTCCCGGCGGTAGGGGATGCCGAGACCGCCCCCGATATCGATGAACGAGAGATCGACCCCGATATCGATGAGGTCGCGGGTGACCCCGATCAGCACCTCGACCTCACGGGCGAAGGGCTCGACGTCAAGGATCTGCGAGCCGATGTGGCAGTGGATGCCGACCGGGTTGATATGTTCGGCAGCGAGCGCGTGGCGGTAGGCGTCCAGGATCTCCCCCGCCGGGATGCCGAACTTGCTTGTGGCCAGGCCAGTCGCGATCTTTGGGTGGGTGGGGACGTCGATGGCCGGGTTGACGCGGAAGGCGATATCGACGGTCTTCCCCGCCTCTCCGGCTGCCGCGTTGAGCTGCCGGAGTTCGTCGAGCGAGTCCACCGAGACCCGGACGCCCTTCTCGACCGCGAGGGCGAGGTCTGAGGGGCTCTTTGAACTCCCGTTGAAGAGGAGCGATGCCGGACGCATCCCGGCCGCGAGAGCGAGCGTGAGTTCCCCGGCAGAGAAGACGTCGGCCCCGGCGCCCATCGACGCGAGCGTCCGGAATATCGCCAGGTTGCCGTTCGCCTTTGCAGCGTAGAGCACCCTGACTTTTGGGTAATGGGCGGTGAGCGCCCCTGAGAGGCGCCGGAAGTTCTCGCGGATCCGCACTTCATCGGTGACGTAGAGCGGGGTGCCGAACTGCTCCGCGAGGTCCACCGTGTCGTGCTCACCGATGTGGAGATGCCCGCCCCTGACCGTGAGGTGAGGGGGGAGGATCACAGGTCGAGCCCCCGCATCCGGTCCACCGCCTCAGTGATCCGCTCGATCGAGCGGGTGATGGCGAACCTGACGAACCCCTCGCCGTTCCTGCCGAAACCCACCCCCGGGGTCGCGACGATCCCTGCCTGGTCGAGGAGTTTTGCGGCAAACGCCATGCAGTCGTCGACCGGCACCCAGACGTAGAAGGTGGCCTTCGGCGCCCGGACGTCAAACCCGATCTCGGAGAGCCCCGCGACAAGCACGTCCCGGCGCTCCTGGTAGACTGAGCAGGCCTGCCCGACACAGTCCTGGGGGCCGGTGAGCGCCGCGATAGCGGCGTGCTGGACGGCGTTGAACGCGCCCGAGTCGACGTTCGTCTTGACCCGGCCGAGCCCGGCGATGATCTCGGGGTTCCCGCAGGCCATCCCGATCCGCCACCCGGTCATGTTGTAGGTCTTTGAGAGCGAGTGCATCTCGACGCCCACCTCCATGGCGCCGTCAGCCTCGAGGAACGAGGGCGCCCGGTAGCCGTCGAAGGTGATCTCGGAGTAGGCGTTGTCGTGGACGACGACGATGTTGTGCTCCCGCGCAAACTCGACGACCTCCTCGAAGAACGAGAGCGGGGCTATGGCCGCGGTGGGGTTGTTCGGGTAGTTGATGAAGAGCAGTTTTGCCTGCTTCACCACATCGGCGGGGATATCATCGAGCACCGGGAGGAAGTCGTTCTCGGCGCGGATGGGCATCTCGTAGACCTTGCCCTCGGCAAAGAGCGTGGAGGTCTTGTAGACGGGGTAGCCGGGGTCGGCGGCCAGGACGACCTCGCCCGGGTTAACGAAGGCCTCGGCGATGTGAGCGATGCCCTCCTTTGACCCGATGAGGGCGAGCACTTCCTTCTTCGGGTCCAGGTCGACCCCGAACCGGCCCTGGTACCACTCAGCCACCGCCTCGCGGTAGGCGAGCATACCGGTGTAGGAGGGGTAATGGTGGTTCGCCGGGTCGCGAGCTGCGGTGCAGAGCGCCTCCACAATATGCGGCGGGGTGGGGAGGTCGGGGTCGCCGACGCCGAGATCGATGACATCGACTCCCTGGCGCAGTTTCTCCTCTTTCATCTCGTCAATACGTGCGAAAAGGTATGGTGGAAGGTGATCCATGCGTCTTGCGTACATTACCAGAATATTGCGCCCGGGAGCCTATTTATTTTCTTACTTGAGGCTGGCGGGTTCCTCTCCGCCCCCGGACCGGTAACGCTGATAGTCCCGGTCAGGCGTGGCGTGGTGCCCCGGCGGGCGGGTTCCTCTCCGCCCCCGGACCGGTAACGCTGATAGAGTTCCAGATCAAACGCTGTACCGATATGAGCGATCAGGATCAACGCACCGTGTACATGGACCACGCGGCGACGACATTCACAAAACCCGAGGTCCTCGCGGCGATGACCCCGTATTTCTCCCGGTATTTTGGCAACCCCTCGTCTCTCTACCGGTTTGCCCATACGTCCCGGGAGGGCGTGGAAGAGGCCCGGGCCCGGGTTGCGACGGCCCTTGGGGCGGAGCCGGAGGAGATCTCCTTTACCGCCGGCGGCAGTGAGGCTGACAACTGGGCGATCAAGGGGGTGGCGGCAGCCCTCCGGAAGCGCGGGGACCATATCATCACCTCCACGATCGAGCACCACGCCGTTCTCCACCCCTGCCGGGCGCTGGAGAAGCAGGGCTACCAGGTCACCTATCTCCCGGTCGACGAGTTCGGCCGCGTTGACCCGGCCGACGTCGAGGACGCGATCACCGATCGGACCATCCTCGTCTCGGTGATGACCGCAAACAACGAGATCGGGACCATCCAGCCGGTCGCGGAGATCGGCCGGGTCGCGCATGATCACGACGTCCTCTTCCACACCGACGCCGTGCAGGCAGTTGGCGCGGTGCCGATCGATGTTGACGCGATGGGGATTGACCTCCTCTCGCTCTCGGCCCACAAGTTCTACGGCCCCAAGGGGATCGGAGCGCTCTACATCAGGCGGGGGACGCGGATCGAGAGCCTGGTCCACGGCGGCGGACAGGAACGGGGACGGCGGGCCGGGACCGAGAACGTCCCCGGCATCGTCGGACTCGGGCGCGCGATCGAACTTGCGACCGCCGATATCGAGGGGCACAACCGCCGGATAGCCGCGATGCGGGACCGCCTGGTCCGTGGAGTCCTTGGCTCGATCCCGGACACCCGGTTGAACGGTCACCCTAAAGAGCGGCTCCCGAACAACGCGAACTTCAGTTTCAGGTATGTCGAGGGCGAGTCGATCCTCCTCCTGCTCGATGCGCATGGTATCTGTGCATCCACGGGGAGCGCCTGCTCCTCGGCGTCGCTTGAGCCCTCACACGTGCTGCTCGCTATCGGGCTCCCCCACGAGGAGGCGCACGGCTCGCTCCGGCTGACGCTCGGCGATGCCAACACGGGAGAAGATATTGACCATGTCCTTTCCGTGCTGCCGGAGGTGATCGGGCGGCTGCGGCAGATATCGCCGCTGACGCCTGCCTGCGCCCGGATGCCGGAGGTCGAGTGACGTGTGGCTGATGTCGGCGGTCAATCGCCCGCGACGCCATTTGGACCGCGGTCGATGACTGCCACAAGTTAAATACAGGCAATACGAAGGTAAAACCATGGTTCTCCCGGAATATATTGTGGTCTTCTGCACGGCCCCGGCCGGGGAGGCAGGGACGATCGCAAAAGCGCTCGTCGATGCCCGGCTGGCTGCCTGCGTGAACGTTACCGGCGTGCAGTCCTGCTTCCGGTGGGAGGGGACGGTCTCGAGCGAGCCCGAAGAACTCCTGATCGTCAAGACGCAGCAGCGCCTGCTTGACCAGCTCATCGCCCGGATACGGGGACTCCACAGTTACGAAACCCCTGAGATCATCGCCATGCCCATCGTCGGCGGCTACGCCCCTTTCCTCGACTGGATCGGGGAGGAGACAGCCTGATGGAGATCGTCTGCCGCGCCGGGATCCAGGTTACGGGCGACGGCGCGCGTGAGGTCCACGACGACATCATCGTTGAGGACTGTATCAGGCTCTTCCTGAACGGCGAGTATCTCACGACCCTGGTGGCATGTCTCGACCGTCTCGCCGACCTGGGAGCCGGGTTTGTCATCTGCGAGGGGCTGGCTGACGAGGTCGACTCGGTGGAGGTCTCGGGAAAGGACATCTACGTCACCGCCCCGGTCGAGAGAGACGTCCACCTTGAGGTGGAGTCGTCCGGGGGGTACCGGGTGCTCGGCGAGCCTAAAGCGGTCTCCTCGTCGAACACCGTCACTGCGGACGGCATCCGGGCGGTCACGGCCGCGATCGAGTCCGATACCTGGCGGAGGACCGGCGGCGTCCACTGTTCGGTCCTCTTCTGTGACGGGAAACTTATCACCCGGGCCTGCGACGTCGGCAGGCACAACACCGTCGATAAGGTCGTGGGCTACGCGGCCCTCCACGGGATTGACCGGTCGACATGTGTTCTCGGGTGCACCGGCAGGCAGCCGGCGGGGATGGTGGCGAAGGCGGCGAACGCCGGGATACCTATTGTCGCATCACGCGCCGCCTCGACCGACCGGGGCATCCTTACGGCACAGCAGGCAGGGCTCACCCTGATCTGCTTCTCGCGGGGGGAGCGGTTCACGATCTACACGCACCCAGAGCGGGTGCCTGATGTCTATTCACAGGTGAAGAAGGCCTGAACATGAGTGAGAAGAATACCAGCGAGAAGACTGCGCTGATCCTGCTCGGGTGCCCGCAGGTGCCCGTCCAGACGAGTATGGCGCTCTACCTGGTGCACGGCCTCTCGCAGCAGGGCATACGGCCGGTGGTTGCCGGGACAACGGCGGCACGAAGACTGATGGAGGTGGCTGACCCGGGCCGGCACTACCTGGGTGAGATGGCTGACCTTGATGCCACAATCGACGAGATCACGGGGAAGGTGCGGGACTTTGACCTCTGCTTCGTCTTCATCCATAACGACTCGGGTGTTGCCTACGCGGGGACGATGGCCTACATATCCCGGGCACGGCTGTACGCGCTCCTCTTCGGGGAGCATGCAGAAGACCTTGTCGGTGAGATTGAGTTCCCCTGCGAGGTCATCGCGGCGAAGGCAGTTCACAACCCCATGCCGCTGAAACGGAGACTTGACGAGGTGATGCAATGGGCTGTCTCGAAGCGCTGAAACCAGAGATCATACTCTCAGGATCCTCTTTCCGGGAGGCACGGGAGTATATTAAGAAGAATGTCCGGGAGTACCACGAGGTCGAACCCGGCTACAAGATATTCGATGTCCATATCATCGGTGTTGCGCCGCTCTACGTCGGCGTTGAGGGCGAGGATCTCATCTTTCCCTACACCAAGCCCTGCCACGGGACGTTTGTGGTGAAGGTCCCGGGCGGCGAGGAAATTGCGCGCCTGCGGGCGAGGAAGAAGTAACCCCTCAATATCTCTTTTTAAAAAAAAGGTGGGCGCTCTATCGCGCCGCATCAATTGTAGTCCATGAACAGCGCCGGGTTTTGCCTCCTGATCCACCAGCGCCGGACCAGGTAGCCGCCGGCGGCGAGCACCAGGATGGCCCCAGCTATGAGGGCGACCGTCCCGAGCGGGAATTCAGGCGCCGGCTCGCCGGTCGGCGGTGCGGCCGTGGTCTGTGCTGTGGTCTGTGCTGTGGTCTGTGCTGTGGTCTGTGCTGTGGTCTGTGCTGTGGTCTGTGCTGTGGTCTGTGCTGTGGTCTGTGCTGTGGTCTGTGCTGTATCCTCTCCCGGTAGGCGAGGGGCGGCCCCCGATCTGGTGCGACGGGCACGCCCAAAGAATGAGGTATAAATTCCCCGAGGGCGGTACTACAAATAGTGAGAACCTGGCCGCGTGCGGTCATGCCCGCGGCGAGCCGGGTCAGCAGAGTTTACAACCGATACGGGCGGGTACCGGGCCCCGGATGCGAGTGAGACCATGAGCGGATCATTGAGAGTTTTGTTGATCGGGGCAAGTCCCGGCGACGTTTTGAGCATCCAGGAGATGCTCAGGGGTTGCGGACGCGAGATTGAGTTGATCCACTGCGAGCGCTTCGAGGATGGGCTTGCCCTTGCATCGGGCGGCGCGGTCGAGGTGGTGCTCCTCGACCTAGATCTCCCGGAAAACCAGGCGACAACCTGCCTTGACCGCCTGCGCCGGACGGCGCCCGAGGTTCCGATCATCGTGCTCACCGCGGAGGGGGACGACCGGGCCGCGCTCCGTGCGATGCAGCACGGCGCGCAGGACTACCTGGCCCGGGAGAGGATTGATGCGGAACTGCTCTGCCGGTCAATCAGGTACGCGCTCGGGCGGACGCGCGCGGAACTTGCGCTCCGGCACTCGGAGGCGATGTACCGGAGGCTGGTCGAAAACCTCAACGAAGGTGTCCTCGCTGTGGACGAGGCCGGGGTTATCACCTTCGCAAACCCGCGCATGGGAGAGATCCTTGGCTACCCTGCCGGGCGCCTGATAGGGTTGCCGATCTCCATATTCTTTGATACCACGGATGGCGCTGGTTCTGGCACTAGGAACCCTTTTTGCAGGCAGACGATTCAGAGGCATGAGTTTGAACTGGACCTCCTCGCGAGTGACGGGAGACGCGTCCACGTGCTTGTGGTCACATCGCCGGTCACCGATGCCGCTGGCGCCTTCGGAGGATGCCTTGCCGGGGTGCTGGATATCACCGACCGGAAGGAGGCTGAACTCGCGCTCAGGCGGAGCGAACAGAAGTACCGGCTCGTCGTGGAGAGTCTCAGCGAAGGGATATGGGTGGTCGACCAGGATGCCTGCACGTCGTTTGTCAACCCACGGATGGCTGAGATGCTCGGTTATGCCCCGGAAGAGATGACCGGGAGACCGTTCCACTCGTTTATCCCTCCCTCCTGCAGCGCCACAATACAGGACCGCCTGACCCGCCGGAGAGACGGCATCAGGGAGCAGTATGAGTGCGAGTTCATCAGGAAGGAGGGTGACCGCATCACCGCTCTGCTGATCGCGTCCCCGTTCATGGACGATTCCGGTGAGTTCCGGGGCTCGATCGCCGGCGTGATGGATATCACCGAGCGAAAGCGGGCAGAGGAAGAGATCCGGATCCGGAGCGAACAGCTCATGGTCCTCAACCGGATCATCAGTGTCTCTGCCACATCCCTCTCTCTTGCCGAACACCTGGAAGAGTCGCTTGAGAAGACGGTTGAACTGATGGGGTTTCACGTCGGCATCGTCTACATGCTCGATGCTGACCGGAAACGGGCCCTGCTGCAGTACCAGAGGGGCGTGCCGCCGTCATGCATGCCCCGGAACCGCGTGGTCAAGATCCACCACTGGCCGTTCAACTTCATATTTGTCGCCGGCCAGCCCCGCTACATAGAGCGGCACCCGGACCTCAACTCCATCGAGGCGGGCATACTCAGGGAACTCGACGTCTCGGCGCTCGCCTGTATCCCGCTCATCGCGGAAGCGGTTGTTGTCGGGGCGGTCTACGCCGGAAGCCGGACAAAGGAGTCCTTCTCCCGCGAGGAACGGACGCTGCTTGAGACGATAGGCAAGGAGATCGGATCAGGTATCCTGAAGGGCATGCTCCACAAGAGGCTGGAGGCGGCGAACCGGGAGGCGAACCTCTACCTGGACATCATGACGCACGACATCAGGAACACCGAGAACGTCTCGGGTCTCTACGCCGGCCTCCTCATCGAGATGCTGGAGGGAGAGGCTGCCCTGTATGCGCGAAAGATCGAGAGCAGCGTCCGCAGGAGCAAGGAGATCCTCGGGAACGTCTCCACAATCCGTCGCATCCATCATGAGTCGCCCGATCTCAGTCCGGTCGACCTTGATGTCGTCGTCAAGGAGGAGGTCGCAGCATTCCCTGATGTTGCAATCGAGGTCGAGGGTATGTCCCGGCAGGTCTGGGCGGACGACCTCCTCCCTGAGGTCTTCACGAACCTGATCCGCAACGCCGTCAAACTTGGCGGTCCCGGGATCGAGATCGCCATCAGGGTTGAGGATTATGACGGCGAGAGCGTGCTGGTCTCTGTTGAGGATACCGGGCCGGGCATACCTGACCCCCTGAAGGGGTCGATCCTCCACCTGTTTGAGCGGGGATGGATCGAGGGGTGCGGCGACGGGCTCGGGCTCTTTATCGTCCGGACGCTCGTCGAGCGCTACGGCGGCACTCTCCGGGTGGAGGACCGGGTGGAAGGGCGGCCGGATCTCGGCGCGGCGTTCAGGTTTACCCTTCGTGAGGTGCTCTCCTCCGGGGGCGACGATGACGGTGACGGGTGTCCGGTCGGGGAAGAGTGCGAGTGAGCGTCGTTCCCGGGGAAAGCGGCCTCGTCCTGTCGGCTCCTCGTCGTGGCAGGGGCTGACGTTCCGCACTGCTAGCAGAAGGTTTAAGGGTTCTTATTCAATACATACCGTCGTGGCATCTGCGTTCATCCGGGTTACTCAGTTCTTCGCGGCGATCGCGGTCTGCCTGCTTGCCGGGCTGGTCGGGTCGATCTTCACAGCACCGGCCGTTCCCACCTGGTATGCCGCGCTTACAAAACCCACCCTGAACCCTCCGGCGTGGCTCTTCGGTCCCGTCTGGACGGTGCTCTTCATCCTCATGGGCATCGCGCTCTACCTCGTCTGGAGCAAGGGGTGGGGTCAGAAGAACGTGCAGGTCGCGATGACGATATTCGCTGTCCAGCTGGTCCTCAACATCCTCTGGTCGTACCTCTTCTTCGGGCTGCAGGCCCCGTTCTTCGCTCTCATCGAGATCATCCTCCTCTGGGTTGCAATCCTCATGACGATCGGCGCCTTCTACCGGGTATCGATACCGGCGGCGGCGTTGCTCGTGCCCTATCTCCTCTGGGTGACCTTTGCAGCCTACCTCACCTACGGCATCTACGCCCTGAACCCGTAAGGTCGCGCCTTATTCGTCCCCGATGTTCCGCCAGACGTGGGCGAACCGCTGGAAGGCGGTGTAGTGCCCGAAGATGCCGAATATGACGAGGAGCCACCCGAGGTAGTTTAAGCCGTAGATCTCCCCCGGGATCAGGATCGTGAGCGCGCCTGCGATCATGATCAGCACCAGGCGATCCGCCCGGCCGAGGATGCCGCCGTAGTACCTGCCGACCCCGACGGCCTGCGCCTGGGTGCCGAGGTACGATGACATCAGGACCCCGGTCAGGGCGAAGACACCGATCGGCCAGGACGCAGCCCCGCCTGCAAAGATGCCGGTGATGATGAAGATATCGGCGTAGCGGTCGATGACGTGGTCCAGGAAGTCCCCGCGGGGGCTTGCTACCCCCATGTCCCGGGCGAGCGCTCCGTCAAGCGCGTCGAAGACGGCGTTGAGGGCGACCATGACGACACCGAGCACGACGCCGCCGGCGTAGAACGCGATACCCGCAAGTATCGATACAAAAAAGGATGCAACGGAGAGCCCGTTCGGAGTGAGCCCGAGTTTCCGGATCAGGTTCACCACGGGCTGGACGATGCCCTGCACGTGCGGTCTGAACTGGTCCAGTGTCATGTGTTAAGATCCAGGTAATCGGTCCAGTCGATGGATCCGTAGGATGATGGCAGTTCTCCCCGGATAAACTGCTCGATCAGGTCTACGCACTCGCCGACGGAGAGAGCGGTCGTATCCACCTCAAAGATGTGTTCGCCCGGATGTTCTTCAAGCGTCTCGACCAGGATGACGTCGAGCGCCTCTGCCTCGACGTTCTCCCTGATCTTTTCGGAGGGGTAGTTCCTGGGGGCCAGGCGCTGCCGCAGGACGTCCGGGCGGCACCTGAGCACCACCACCCGGTCGCAGGGGAGGTAATGCGCGAGATGCCCCTCGACGATCCCATCGAGAGGTTCGAACTCAGCCGCCCACCGGTCGATGTCCACCACCAGCGTCTGGCGGCAACGGTCCTCCTCGATGATGTAGGGCCGCACCGTATCGGTCAGGTGGACGACCCGATGGCCCCGCCGCTCAAGTTCGGCCGCGACCGATGTCTTGCCGGTGCCGGGCGTGCCGGTGATGCCCACCATCATAGGTTCTTCGCCGCCTCGAGGAACCGCTCGTTCTCCCAATCCTCACCGATGCAGACCCTGATGTAGTGGTCGCCGAGCCCGGGGAAGGAGGTGCAGGACCGGACAAGGACGCCCTTTGCAGCAAGCCGTTCAACCGCCTCGTCGCCGGTCAGGGGCGAAACATCGATCATGACGAAGTTTGCATCCGAGGGAAACGTACGGAACGGCACCTCTTCGAGGAACCGGCTTCTCCACCGCCGGACGTGATCGCACGTCTCGCGCACCCGGTCGGTGTCGGCGAGAGCCGCGGCCGCTGCCGCGAGGGAGACCGAGTTTAAGGCAAACGGTGTCGCCGCCCGGTGGTAGAAGGGTTCCAGCCACCCCGGGACGAAGGCGTAGCCGACCCGCATCCCGGCGAGGGCGAAGATCTTTGACATCGTCCGCCCGAGGACCAGGTTCTCGTGCCGCCGCATAAGAGGGCGATAGTCGATGCCTGAAAACTCGACGTAGGCGTTGTCGAGGAAGAGCAGCCCCTCCATCCCCTCGAGGATCTCTTCGACCGCCTCCGGCGTGACCGAGTTTCCCGTGGGGTTGTTCGGGGAGCAGAGGAAGGCAAGTTTTGCCCCCCGGCAGGCCTCGATGAAGGCCGTTGTGTCGACCGAGAAGTCCTCACGGCGGGGGATGCTCACGACCCGGGCGCCGTGCGCCGCGGCCGCAAGCCCGTAGAAGGAGAAGGTCGGGGTCGAGACGACCACCGCCTCCCCAGGCTCGACGACCGTCCGGATCACCGTCTCGATGACGCCGTCCATGCCCACACCGGTGACGAACCGGTAGTCGCCGTGGTAGCGCCGGAGCGCTTCGACGAGGGGCGCCGCCCGCGTGTCCGGGTAGCGGTTCGCTGCCTGGAGCGCTCTGCTCGCCGCTTCAATCACGGCGGGCGAAGGCGGGCGGGGGTTCTCGTTGCTTGCGAGGCGAGCCACCCGGTCGATGCCGTGCTCCCGCGCAACATCCTCTGCTGACTTGGCGTAGGAGTACCCCGCCGCGCCCGCATAACACGCTCTAATCAAGCGCCGCATTGATGACACCGACGGCTGTATCGATCTCCTCGTCCGTGATCACCAGCGGCGGGATCAGCCGGAGGTTCCCGTCAGCGGCACAGTTGACGAGCACCCCGTTCTCGGCGCAGATCCGCTGCACCTCAGGGCACCGGTCGCCGACCGATATGCCTATCATCAGGCCGCGGCCCCGTGGGTTGTGGGAACTGAGCCCCTTCATGAACCGTTCGCCCTTCGCCGGAACGTCGGGGAGGACCTCCTCGATGACGCCGATGGTGGCGAGCGCCGCAGCGCAGGCGAGCGGCCCTCCGGCAAAGGTGCTCCCGTGCTCACTCTTCCCGAACTCAAGCCCCTCGCGGGCGACGAGCGCGCCGATGGGGAACCCGCTTGCAAGCCCTTTTGCGAGCGTGACGATGTCGGGGGCAACACCGGTGTGCTGGATGGCAAGCCACTTCCCGGTCCGGCCCATCCCGGTCTGCACCTCATCGACGATCATCAGCGCGCCGGCATCGTCGCAGATATCCCTGATGCCCCGGAAGAAGTCGTCCGGCGGGATCAGGACGCCCGCTTCGCCCTGGATAGGCTCGACGAAGACCCCGGCGGTATCCTTATCGACGACCTCTGCGAGGGCGTCCAGGTCCCCGTAGTCCACGAAGGTACAGGCGGGCGAGAGCGGCTCGAACGGCTCCCGGATCGCGGGTTTGTGGGTGACGGCGAGCGACCCGCAGGTCCTGCCGTGGAACCCGTGAACGAACGCGACGAACTTCTCCCGTCCTGTCCTGACGCGGGCGAGTTTTATCGCGCCTTCGTTTGCCTCAGCGCCGGAGTTTGAGAAGAACGCCTTTGAAAGTCCTGTGATCCCCACAAGTTTCTCTGCAAGTTCCGCCTGGTTTGGGACGTAATAGAGGTTCGAGCAGTGGATCAGACGGCGGGCCTGGTCGCAGATCGCCTCTACCACCGCGGGGTGGCAGTGGCCGGTGCTGCAGACCGCAATCCCTGCCACACAGTCGATGTATTCCCGTCCCTGGTCGTCCCAGACGCGCGACCCCGCACCGCGGACGACCTTCATCGTCCGGCCGAACGCGGGCATGTAATAACGTGCATCAAGCACCCGTGAATCTTCTGTCATATCTCTCTCACTCATACTCAATCGTCGCCGGGGGTTTTGGGGTGACGTCGTAGACCACCCGGGCGACGCCCGGGATCTCGGAGGTGATCCGGGAGACCATCCGGGTGAGGGTGTCATAGGGCAGGAGCAGGGGTTCGGCGGTCATGCCGTCCCTGGACTCGATGGCCCGGACCGCAACGATCCAGCCGTGGAGCCTGACGTCGCCCTTCACCCCGGTCCCGAGACCGAGGAGCGCCGCAAAGCACTGCCAGGGGCGGAACTCTTCCACCAGGCACTCCTCGACGATGGCGTTTGCCTCCCGGACGATCGCGACCTTCTCCCTCGTCACTTCCCCGAGCATCCTGACGGCGAGCCCCGGCCCCGGGAAGGGCATCCGGTGCTGGATCTCCGCCGGGAGCCCAAGCCCGCCTGCCACCTCACGAACCTCGTCCTTGTAGAGGTCGGCAAGCGGTTCGATGACGTCCTTGAACTTGATATCAAGGGGCATGCCTCCCACGTTGTGGTGGCTTTTTATGCCCCCCTCGCTCTCGATGCGGTCCGGGTAGATGGTCCCCTGCAGGAGCATCGTCGCTCCCGTCCGCTTCGCCTCCCGCTCGAAGATCCTGATGAACTTCTCGCCGATGACCTTACGCTTCTCTTCGGGATCGGTGACGCCTTTGAGCGCCTCAAAGAACTCGTCGCCTGCATCCACGACGCGGAGGTTCATATCCGAGAAGAGGGACCGTATCCGCTCGGTCTCCCCCTTCCGCATGAGGCCGGTATCGACGTATATCGGGATGAGCGCATCACCGATGGCACGGGCGGCGATGCCTGCACAGACAGACGAGTCCACGCCGCCGGAGAGTGCCATCACGACCTTCTCTTCACCGGCAGCATCCCGTATCCGCCGGATCGCTTCCTCGATAAATTTCTCAACGTTTACCATTCTGTTATTTCACCTGGCCCTGAGTCGTTGTCTTATTCTTCTTGCACGCGGCCACAAAGCCGATATAGGGTGGAGAGGGGTTTGTCGGGCTCGATTTGAACTCCGGATGGAACTGTGTGGCGAGGTAGAAGGGGTGGTCGGGGAGTTCGCAGACCTCCATCCGGTCACCACAGGTCCCTGTGAAGACGAGACCGGCGTCTTCGAGGCCGCTGATGAACTCCGGGTTCACCTCGTAGCGGTGGCGGTGCCGCTCCACGATCGAGGTCGTATCGTAGAGATCGGCAACCATCGTGCCCTCCTTGAGAGTGACGCTACAGTTCCCAAGACGCATCGTCCCGCCGAGGTCTGAGACCTCCTCCTGTTCGGGGAGGATGGCGATGACGTGTGTCCCGGCCCCCATCTCCTCACTGGTGGCGTCACTGATACCGAGGACATGCCGCGCATACTCGACCACCGAGAGCTGGAAGCCGAGGCAGAGGCCGAGGTAGGGTCTCTTGTTCTCACGCGCATACCGGATCGCCTGGATCTTGCCCTCAACGCCGCGCTTGCCGAATCCTCCCGGGACCAGGATGCCGTCGACGTCGGCGAGGTCCTTAGGGCTGAACGTCTCTGCATCCAGCCACCGTATGTCCACCTCGGTGGAGAGCGCTCTTCCGGCATGCTTGAGCGACTCTTTGATGGACATATAGACGTCCTCGATCCCGTACTTGCTGACGATGGCGACCGTCACCCGGTTCGTGTACTCCTGCGAGACGACCCGGTACCATGCGGTGTCCGGCTCCCTGTTCTCGATGGACAGGTAGTTGCAGACGACCTCCGCAATCCCCTCCTTCTCCAGTTCCACCGGGATCTGGTAGATGTCGGGGACGTCTTTTGCGGAGATCACGGCCTTTGCCGGGACATCGGTGAAGGCGGATATCTTCTTCTTCGTCTGCTGGCCGATCACCTCGCTGCTCCTGCAGACGATGATGTCGGGCTGCAGCCCGAGTTCCCGGAGCGCCTTGACCGAGTGCTGCGTGGGTTTGGTCTTGAGGTCTCCCATGGCGTCCACCGGGACCAGGGTGACGTGGACCAGGACCATATCCTCCGGCGCAAGTTCGCCGTGCATCTGGCGGACTGCTTCCAGAAAAGGCATGCTCTCGATGTCGCCGACTGTGCCGCCGACCTCCACCAGGCAGACCTCAGCCACCCTGCCGCCGTTGATCTCTTCCCGTGCCGCACAGCTGATGCGGTGCCTGATCTCGTCGGTGATGTGGGGGATGATCTGGACGGTCGCACCAAGGAAGTCTCCGCGCCGCTCTTTCTCGATGACGCTCCGGTAGACCTTCCCTGTCGTGATGTTATGGATCGACTTGAGGTTGATGTCCAGGAACCGTTCGTAGTTGCCGAGATCGAGGTCGACTTCTCCGCCGTCGGAGAGGACGAAGACCTCCCCGTGCTGGGCGGGGTTCATGGTGCCGGCATCGATGTTCAGGTAGGGGTCGATCTTGACTGCCGTTACCTCGTAGCCGCGATTTTTCAGGAGGCGGCCGATGGACGCGGTGGTGATGCCTTTCCCGAGTCCGCTCATGACGCCGCCGGTTACAACGATATACTTCAAACTCTCGTTCCCCTCCGGTTGTTCCAGAGTCTCTATCTCATGTATGTGATCTTTGGTATTGAGAATGTATTGTTCCGGCATTCCCGGCAGAATCGCCGCCGGCGGGATGCCGGATTCTGTCGGGTCTCCGCCGCGGTGTTACCTTGCGATGACGGCAAACGATGCCGACGTCCGGGAGAGAAGCGTACCGTCTGCTGCGCTCCTGACTTCTCCGTCCGCAAACGCCACCCGGCGCCCTTTCCTGATGACCCTGCCGGTGGCGGTGACCGTCCCGGTATTGACGCCTTTTATGAAACTGGTGTGCTCGTCGATCGTGGCGATCTCTTCGTTGTCGGCAAGAAGCGTGTAGAGCGCAAGCGCGATCGCCTCGTCCGCAAGCGCCACGTAGACCCCGCCCTGGAGCCAGCCGGCGCCGTTGAGCATATCTGGCCTGACATCCATGGAGAGGCGCGCCTGCCCGTCCCCGAATTCATCTACAACAATCCCCATCATCGTGAAGAAGGGATTGGCATCCCTTCCGACCCGTTTTATATCGTCGATGTAGCCCACGCGCTTCACACCTGATTGCGAGAGATTTCGGGAGCCGCCGGGATAAGCGTTACGAATGGGGCTGCCCTTCTGGGGAGAGGTCTGCTTCACCCGTGCGACCTCTCGCTGCGTCTCATGGGTCTTGGAACGGTTGAGCACTGCACCAGAATGACACAAACCACCCGGCAGGCATCGTATCACCACAGTTGATGTGGAGGCGCCTCCTATCTCACATTCATGCAACAGGACGAAGAACTCAAAGAGATGCTCCGGGATCTCGTCTGGCTCAACGCCGTGATAGCCACCGAACTGATCCAGATCACCGAGAACACCTCCATGATCCTCCGAAAGACCGCGCCGCCGGAGGCTTGCATAACCGAGCACGCGGCCCTGCGCGCAACAGCGCTCGATATCGCCGACCGCTACAGGCCAGGCACGACGCTCAGGCAGCACGTCGAGAAACACCAGTGACGTGCTCTCCGGGGACTCCCGTGAGGTGCGGCCTTCAAGTGGGACCGGTGAGGGCCGGATCGCCGCGTGCTCGGCTATGCATGAACAGACTGACCCTCCGGCCTGCCCCCCGAGAGCGATACCGGGGCCGAACTCCACCAAAAATAGTAGTGCAGGGATGGGGGTGCTCAAACCACCTCTCCGGTCTCCGCTTCCCCCGGCGTTACATTCAGGTCTGCCGGAGGCGGTTGTTCACCGGTTTCTGTCTCTTCTGGAGTAATTGGCGTCTCCTCCGGCGTCATGGTCTCTTCCACCGGCGGGGTGCCCTCCTCTTCTGGGACCACTTCGACCAGCCCTGCGTTCCGCGTCACCGTCCCGGACAGCGCAACGTCAAACGTATCGGTCGTGCCGGTCGCGGGGTCGACGTCACTCCCTGATCCGGGTGCGGTGAATCCAAACCCCTCCGGCAGCGTAAACCGGAGGAGGTAGGTTCCCGGCTCGTCGACGTTGAAGGTATACCCGCCGTCGTCTCCCGTGGTTGTCGTGCCGGCCGGTGCACCGTCAGCACCCACGAGTTCCACGCCGAGACCCGGGATACCGGGCTCACCTGCGTCCCGTGCGCCGTTGGCGTTGGTGTCGTCCCAGGCGGTGCCGGTGACGATACCGGGCTCCAGCGGGGGCGGGGCCTCTACGACCACCCCGGCATCCCGGGTGAGGTCGTCACCGGTGAGTTCAAACGGTCCGGTTCTCCCTGTCTCCGGGTCTGCGTCGCTATCGAGAGGATCGTCGCCCGCGTTCGGCGTCGTGAATGCGACCCCCTCAGGCAGGACGAACTCGAGGATGTAGGTCTGCCCGACCCTTCCCTGCAGGGCATACCTGCCGTCGTCCCCGGTGGTCGCCTCAAGTGCAGTTCCGGCATCGTCTGTGACCGGGCTCCCCTCTGCGTCCAGGAGTCTCACGGTGACGCCCCCAAACCCGGGTTCTCCGTCGTCCTGGATGCCGTTTGCATCTGTGTCGTTCCAGACAAAGTCGCCGATGGTTGCACGCTCAGGGACGGCCCCCGCATCACGGGTGACCTCTGTCTCGTCCCGGGTGAGTGTGAAGTTCTCTGTCCTGCCGGTCGCGGGGTCGGCGTCGCTGTCGAGGGTGTCATCGCTGCCCTGGTCTGCGGCCGTGAAGGTGTAGCCCTCCGGCAGGCCAAAGACCAGGTAGTAGTCGCCCTGTGGCAGGCCGGTGAAGAGGTAGGTCCCCGCCTCACCGGTCGTCGTGGCGTTGGCGGGCGTGTCGTTTGTGTGGTAGAGGGTTACTGAGGCGCCGGGGAGCCCCGGTTCGTCCCCATCCTGGATACCGTCTTCGTTCGCGTCTATCCAGGTGCGGCCATCAACCTGGCCGGTTATCTCTGGTTGCGGCACGATGAGCCCCGCATCCCACCAGACCTGCTTCTCCCCGGCCTTGAGGGTGATCTTTTCAGTCATACCGGTCGTGCGGTTCGCGTCGCTGTCGCGCGTATCATCGTCACCTGCATCCAGTTTTGTGAAGACCATCCCTTCGGGGGGCACGAACTCCACGATGTAGTCTCCGGGCGTGAGATTGGCAAAGAGGTACCTGCCGTCCGCGCCGGTCTCTGTTGTGGCGATCTTATGATTCTCAGCGTCGAGGAGAGTGACATTAACGCCCTCGATCCCCGGTTCTCCGGGGTTCTGGATGCCGTCTGTGTTGGTATCGTTCCAGACAAAGTCACCGATCGAGGCTGGTGCGACAGTGGGCGTGGGCCGGGGTTTCGGCGGCCAGACCTTCGGTGGTTTCGGCGGTTTTTCGGGTGGTTTCGGCACAGCCTGCGGCTGTACGGAGAGTTTCACGACCCAGGCATCGGTCTCCACCGCCCCGTCCTTCTCGGTCGCATTGAACGTCCCGGCGAACGCATACTCGGCGTTCGATACCTGGACAACCGAAGCCGCCCGGTCTCCGGGGTTGGCCCCGCCGAGCGTTATGCTTCCTTCAACTCCTCCCGTGCTGTCGAGCTTGACGACCCAGGCGTCGCCCCCGGCCGGGTCCTTCCCGCTCTCTCCGACAAAGAGGTATCCCCCATCGGCCGTGGCGATGATCGCTTCAGCAGACTCGTTCGTCTCCGCATCCCCGTAGGTCCAGTTCCAGACGACACTGCCGTCAGGCCCCATCCTGACGACCAGCGCATCGTCCTCAGTCCGGTTGGCCGCATCCCTGCTCATGTAACTCCCGGCAAAGACGAGACCTCCGTCCGGTGTCGCCACGAGCGCCCGGGCGGTATCGTTCTCGGGGCCGCCGAACGTCCTGTTCCAGACCTCGTTCCCCGCCGGATCAAGTTTCGCGACCCAGACGTCGGTGACAAACGCTCCAAACGACTCGGTGCTCCCTGCGACGGCGATGTTACCGTCTGAGGTTTCAGCGACCGAGTATGCAGCATCAGAGACTCCTGGCTCACCGAAGATCCGTCTCCACTCCTCACCTCCGCTGGCGTTGAGTTTGAGCATTAAGATATCGGTAGCAGGGGACCCCCAGGACGCGACCGTCCCTGCGACGACGTAGCCGCCGTCACGGGTCTCGGCGGCCGCGTATGCCGATGCATTGACCTCGGCCCCGCCGAACGTCCTGTTCCAGACGATCTCTCCTTCAGGGTCGAACTTCACGACCCACACATCGGTGTCCTTCCGTGTGCCACGGGTCACGTAGGTGAGCGACCCCGCAAAGAGGTAGTTCCCGTCGGTTGTGCTGATCAGCGCACGCGCGGTATCCGCCTCACCGCCGCCAAACGTCCTGTTCCAGCGCTCATCACCTGTTCCGGTCAGGTTGACCGCCCAGGCGTCACGCTCCCCGGCCCCGAACGAGCCGGTATCGCCGGCGAAGAGGTAGCCTCTCCCGCCCGGTTGCTGGAGAAGCGCGTATGCCGAGTCGTTTGCGTCCGGGCCGCCGTAGGTTTTATTCCAGACGACCGAGAAGTCCACTGCGGCCGCGCTCGACGTCGCGATGAGCGTGCATGCCAGCAGCACCATCGCCATCAAACAGAGATTTTGCTTCATATCACATCTCCTGGCTTGTTGCCGTCCCCTCACGCGTCCTCCTGCCTGCCCGTGCTCCCTGGAGGTGAGTGAAATGGCGTGCCTGGTGAGGGCTGCTGGTTGGTATCTGTGGTTGTGATGGTCTGTGTTCGACTCTGGAGCAGTGCTTGCAACACCGTCCGCTGAGAGGGACGAGTACAATAATCAAATTATTATAATAATGTTGTTATGGTTCCCCCAACGGTCGACGCCCCGGATCATTGGGCGAGTCCCGTGAGTCTGACCGGCAGGAACCCTCCGGGACAGAGACCGCCGTGCTGTCGCATCCCTATACGGATCGAGCCCACCGATAGCCTCCGGCGGCACCGTAGCGGTGCAAAAAAAAGTTGGCGGAAGTGCGGCCGCAGTCAGCCCCTGGCCGGCACCAGCCCCGCATCCCTGACAGCGAGGTCGGTCTCCCTGATGATCTCCCGGGTCAGGTTGATGCTTGAGGTTGTTCTGCTGACGGGGTCAACGCTGCTGGCCGTATCGCCGGGTTCGCCCCGGCCGGGGACGGTGAAGGCGTAGCCCTCCGGCGGGACGACCTCGACGGTGTAGTTCCCCGGGAGGACGCCGCTGAAGATGTAGAGCCCCTCACAGGCATGGGAGAACGTCTCTGCCGTCGCACTCCTCTCCCCGGTGGCGCTCAGGAGGTGGACGGCGACGCCGCTCATGCCCCACTCGCCGGGGTCTTGCACGCCGTTGGCGTCGGCATCCAGAAAGACTGTTCCCCCGATGGTGCCGATGGACTTCTCTGCTCCCGGTCCCGGCGGGGCTTGGACTGCCGCGCTTGCGACCGAACCGAACACGAACGCTGATACGATGATGGCTGCAAGAATGCTGATCTCTCTCAATCGGTTCACCTCACCTCCCGGATGCCTCATTGGGCCGTCCGGGCGCGTAACCCCGCGGAGGGGTGCAGTATCCGTCTGCGTTCCCCTCCGGCTGCCGAATGGTCTGGGATTTTCCTGTTCCGGCGCCGACTTTGGAGTTCCGACTCGGAATAGTCTTTATCATATATTAATATCTCCATATTTCGTGCGGAGGTTTTTATCGGCATTGAACTCCAAACCGGCCGAATCTCGTATTATGCTCCCTGCTCTCATCAGTGCCGTTGCGTTCAATCATCTCCCTGCTTCGGCCGGTCTTCTCCGGGCTTGTGACGGTCGTCCTGGTCCTTGCTCTTCTCCCTGTCAGGTCCGTCGTCGTCATCCTCCCGTGGGCCGCCGGAGGCTTCACCGTCCGGCTCCTGCGGCTCACTGGTTATGACCTGCTCTTCCCGCTCCTCCTCTGCCGCATCGTCGACGTCATCCCGCTTCTTGCTATCGCCGATTTCCTCATCAGGCTCGTTGGTCTCCCCCGGAGGCAGGGATTGGGCCGGGGCCAGCGAGAGGATCAGCCCTGCATCCCTGACGACCGTATCGCCTCCGCCGACCGTAAAGGGGGCTGTTGTGCCGGTCATCGGGTCGGCATAACTGTCCCCGCCCGGGTCTGTGAAGATGTAGTTCTCAGGCGCGGTGAACGCAAGGGAGTATTCCCCGGGCAGGAGGGGACCGAAGAGGTACATGGAGGTGTAGTAGTCATGGTATTCCGTGCGGGCCGATGCCACCACAGCGCCGCCTGCGTCCAGGAGACGGACCTCGACACCGGTCATGCCGTAAGTCTCGTCATTGATACCGTCGTGGTTACCATCGCTCCAGACTGTGCCGCGCACCCATCCGTAGGTCGCAGCCGGGGTCCCGGCCTGGTACCCCCCGACGAACCCTGCATTCAGGGTGTGCCGGGAATCATCGCCTTCCGCGAATGCTACGGTCCCGCCGATCGGGCGGGCGTCGCTGCCAGAACCGGGGGTGGTGCAGGAGTAGCCATCCGGCATGAGGAATTCTACGCCGGCGTAGCCGCCGGTGGGGAGGGATGAGAACCGGTATGACCCGTCGGAACCGGTGACAGTATAATCATACATGGTCCGCTTGCCGATAAGTCGCACGCTGATGCCCGGGATGCCCGGCTCGCCCGGATCACGGCTGCCGTTCGCGTTCAGGTCGTACCAGACCATCCCTGACAGCGGTCCGCTGCTCCCGTCATCATTGTGATCGTCTCCGTCGTTCTCGTCCCCGTCATGGGTATTCGGCTTCTCTGTCGGAGTCGGCGTCGGGTTCCAGGTCGCCGTTGCCGTTGCCGTCGGTTTTTCGGTCCGGGTGGGCCTGGGCGTCGGGGTCTCTGTCGGGGCTTTGGTTATCGTCGGCTTCGGGGTTGCGGTCGCGACCGGCGTCGTTATCACCGCTGTCGGGGTGGCCGTCACCGCTGGTTTCTGGTGTACCGCCGGCGCTTTCGGGGGCTTTAAGGGTGCCGCCGTGGGTGTCGGTCCCGGCGTT
>Ga0265294_10003175_pt1 | contig 21187 bp, 15 predicted proteins | sample MunlanPumphouse3_FD_192504 | JGI IMG/M metagenome (GOLD analysis project Ga0265294, IMG submission 192504) | Groundwater microbial communities from a municipal landfill in Southern Ontario, Canada - Pumphouse #3 | ecosystem: Environmental > Aquatic > Deep subsurface > Groundwater | place...
GTCGGTGAATTTGAACTAGATCAAGAAACGCAATCTGGAAGAATGATTGACAAAATGGCAACATCCGCTCTACTTCTTCCATTGATTACCGATGAAGCCAACAAGCACATCGCAAGAGTCAATGCAGAACTTGTGGAGGCGTTTGGACCGCTTGCTCCATCTTTAGAACTTCTAGACGAAACAGAAGTATTGGTTCGTTCCAACACGACCACTTGGGAACGCGAAATCAGAGCTCTTGAAGCCGTAATTGATCAAATCGATGCAGGTACATTCCCTGGCAACTTTGACTTAGATGAAGACGACAAGACCGACGGAAGCGGAAACACCACAATTGGTTGGGATATTTGTTATCAAATTAACAATCCAGCATAAAAGGAAATAGAGATAAAGAAAATGGGCTGGTTGCATGGCAACTGGCCCATTTTTCCTCTTTTCGTTTTATTTGACAAAAATTATTTTCTTTGGTATAATCTCTAAGTATTAGACTTACTATAGTTCTATAGAGAATTATGGCGGAAGGAGAGAATCAAATGAAAACAGGAATACATCCACAATATCATAAAACCAAAGTAACCTGTATTTCGTGTGGAAATGAATTTGAAACCGGTTCAACCAAAAAAGAAATCCGTGTTGACACATGTTCTAACTGTCACCCGTTCTTTACCGGCGAACAAAAATTTGTTCAAGCTGCCGGTCGAATTGATCGATTCATGAAACGCGCAAGTTATGCTAAAAAAGAAACCAAATAACATCAAGAAATACGAAATAAAGCAAACGATTCAGTAGCAATTGTTTGCTTTCTTTTTTTATTTTCCCTTTTCTTGTGGTATACTATTAAAAGATATTAAAAGAAAGCAGGTAATGAAATGAAAACGAGATTAGAAAAATTTGCCGGACTTGCGGTAAAAGTGGGAGTCAATGTTCAAAAAGGACAATTATTGGTAATTAATGCACCGGTTGATGCCAAGGAGTTTGTGCGCTTATTGGTAAAAGCAGCTTATGAAGCCGGTGCCGGCAATGTCATGGTACGTTGGAATGATGCAATTGTCAATAAAGAATGGTATTTGCATGTCGATGAAACCGAACTTGAAGATGTCAAAAGCTGGGTTATCGATCAATTGAAATATGTAGTCGATAAGGGCGGCTGCGTTATCAGCGTAACTTCGCCTAATCCGGGTCTATTGAAAGACGTTCCGGGGAACCGTTTGCAAAAGGCATCTCTTGCAGCTTCCAAAGCTACCAAGTTTTATTCCGAACATATGATGGCCAACAAGGCCCAATGGTTGGTGATTGCGGCGCCGAACGGAGATTGGGCGAAAAAAGTATATCCTGATCAAGAGGAAAGCGTTGCGTTAGAAAAACTATGGGATGCGATTTTAACCGCTTCCCGGGTGCTTGAAACCAACGATCCGGTTGCGGAATGGAATAACCATATGGATAAAATGGCTAGAAATAATGCGATTTTAAACGGACACCGTTTTAAAAAATTGTATTTTAAAAACAACTTGGGAACGGACCTTTCGATTGAACTTGTGAAAGACCACATTTGGGCCGGCGGAGGCGAAACATCCGTCAACGGTGTTCCTTTTGCCCCAAATATTCCAACCGAAGAAGCTTTCACAATGCCATACAAATATGGCGCCAACGGAAAAGTGGTTAGCACGAAACCATTGAATTATCAAGGAAAATTGATTGAGGATTTTTATTTGGTGTTTAAAGACGGTAAAGTCGTCGAATTCGATGCCAAGAAAGAAAAGGAAGCGCTCGCCAATTTGCTTGATACCGACGAAGGAAGTAAGTACTTGGGTGAAGTTGCCCTTGTTGAACACGATTCGCCGATTTCCAATACTGGAATCCTTTTCTATAATACCCTATTTGACGAAAACGCATCGTGCCATTTAGCCCTTGGCGCATCATACGCCATGAACGTTAAAGACGGTACAACGCTAACAAAAGAAGAGTTGGAAAAACGAGGAGCCAATCAATCATTAATCCATGTCGACTTTATGTTTGGTTCCGCTGACATGGAGATTGTCGGCGAAAAAGCAAACGGGGAAAAAGTTGTAATCTTTAAAAACGGCAATTTCGCCTTTTAGGAGGAGAAAGTGGAAAAAGTTCAAAATTTAATCGATTTTATTCATCAAAGCCCAACACCTTATCATGCGATAAGAACAATCACCCAACGCTTGGAAAACGCCGGTTTTACGGAATTAGCCGAAAATAAGCCTTGGAACGTAAAAAGTGGGGGTAGTTATTATGTGGTCCGAGACCAATCCTCTGTAATTTGCTTTAAAATAGGCCTTAAATCGGATTTTAGAGGGTATCGCATAGTCGCCAGTCACTCCGACACGCCGGGGTTCAAACTAAAGCCTAACAGCACCCTTGAAAATCCTCATTACATGAAATTCAATACCGAAGTGTACGGCGGACCGATTTTTTCGACTTGGATGGACCGTCCCTTGGGGATTGCGGGAAGAGTGTATAGAAAAACCGAAAAAGGATTAACCTTGGAACTTGTCGATTTGCCCGATGTTTGTTTAATCCCGAATTTGCCGATTCATTTCAATCGGGAAGTAAACAAAGGAGCAGAACTCAACCCTCAAGTGGATATGCAGGCGATTTGGTCCACCAAAGGTGCTTCGGGAAAATCCGACTTTAATGCTTTGATCAATAAAAATGATATTATCAGCCACGATTTGTTTTTGTATAACCGCGAAAAAGGGAGAGTTTTAACTTCGGGTGATTTATTCGTAAGTCCTAGAATCGATAACCTGGAATGCGCCTATACCACTTTGGAAGGTTTCTTAAACGCTGAAAACGAAAAAGATATTTTAGTCTATGCTTGTTTCAACCACGAAGAAATCGGCAGCGCAACCAAACAAGGGGCAGGTTCGACTTTTTTGAAAGACGTGTTGGAACGGATTGGTTATGCGTTTAACAAAACTTGGGAAGAACAAAAAATCGCTTTAGCCAATTCGGTCCTTGTTTCGGCGGACAATGCCCACGCTATTCACCCTAATCGCGGGGAAAAATTTGATCCGACTAATTTTGTCAAAATGAATGAAGGAATCGTTATCAAGCACAGTGCGCGCCAAAGCTACACAACCGATGCTTTTTCCACTGCTTTATTTCAGGAAGCCTGCAAAAAAGCAAATGTGCCATATCAAGCCTTTGCCAATAGATCCGACGAACGGGGCGGAGGAACGCTGGGTGCAATCAGTTCCAGCCAAGTAAGCATCACTTCCATCGATATTGGGCTTGCACAGCTTGCCATGCATTCCGCTTTGGAAACCGCCGGCACAAAAGACGTTATATATATGATTAAAGCCATCCAATCCTTTATGGGGATGGAATACTTCGTCGAACAACCTAATTGGCTATTAAAATAAATAATTTAATAAAAATAAAAAACTCTACATCTGAACTGCACCCCAAATGTTGGACACATGAAAATGTGATATAATACCAACATAAAGGGGTGCTTTTCTTATGCCTAAACCCAAAGGAAGAAAACCCAATTTAGATAAGAAAGTTGAAGAAAACTTAATTGCTAAAGTTCAACGTCTAGAAATGGAGAACGCCTATTTAAAAAAATTAGCAGCTTTAATTCAGGAAGAGGAAAAAAAACAAATGAAATCAAAGTAAGAGCTATTCTAGAATTAAAGCTAGAACAAAACTACGAAATCCTCCCTTTTTTAAAGATTGCCAAAATGTCAAAATCAACGTTTTACTATGTCAAGAAACAATAAAATAAAGAAGACAAGTATCAAGAAGTTAAAGTATTAATCAAAGAAATCTATCATCAAAATAAAGGAAGATATGGATATCGTGGAATCACTTTAGAATTTAGAACTAAACATAATCTAGTAATAAATCATAAAACAGTATCAAAACTCATGAAAGAACTTGATTTAGCGTGCAAAATACGAATAAAGAAGGATAAATCATATAAAGGTGAGATGGGAAAGATAGCTGACAATCTATTACTTGATTAAGTAGTATATCCGAACAAAAATGAAACCAGTATGTACGAAACTTTAAAGCAACTTCACCAAACGAAAAATGATCAACAGATATAACAGAGTTTAATGTCAATTTAACAAAGATCTATCTTTCACCGATTATCGTTTAGCATTTCTAAAACGCCAAATCTCAAGCTGGTTATGGACATGCTTAACAAAGCACTGGAGGATAATGAGTTACATGACTTAATACTACACTCTGATTAAGGCTAGCAATACCAACACAAAAAATATCGAAACACATTAAAAGCAAGAGAAATAAAACAATCAATGTCAAGAAAAGGAAATTGTCTTGATAATTCCATTATTGAAAATTTCTTTAGTTAAGTAAAATTAGAATTCTATTATATCAATCAATTTGAATCAGTTGCTGATTTTATCGTTAAATTAACTGAATATATAAATTATTACAACAATGAAAGACTGCCACTAAAGTTAAAAGGATTGACTCCTATACAGTATAGAAATCAATCCTTAATAAGCGGTTTTATTTAGTTGTCATAATCATGTCCCATAAATGGGGTTCAGTACAATCGGGAGAGTTTTTTGATTAAGGTTAGGATTTTTGTCGGTGAGAAAAATAAATGGTACATAAGGCTATCGTTCCTGACAAAAAGAGAAAACCGCCTAAAACAACTTCTTTTAGGCTTTGGTCTTGAAGGTTGGAATCAAAACCGTTGTACATAAAGATTCCGCCGAAGATTAAACACAATAGGGAAAAACAAAAGAAAGCTTTTGTAATATTGTTCAAAATAACCATTCCTTTCTTAAATAGAAAAATCGTGTTCCGCCAAAAAAGCGTGAATTTTTTCAACCGGAACCGCTAAGCCGTATGAGGTATCTGTTGAACCGAAAGTATTGATTCCGACTATTTCTTTTTGGTGGTTGATTAACATTCCCCCGCTGTTGCCGCAATTGGTGAAAGAATCTTGCAAAATGCAAGGGAAATCAACATTGCTTTCCGAAGGATTGCAATCGGAACAATTCGGAACGATGTACTTAATGACTTTGCCGAAAGTAATGACGTTCATTTGGCCTTCCGGTTGGCCGATGGCAACCACCCGTTCGCCGATTTCGGGGTTTTTCGCAGCTAAGGGCAGAAGCGTTAAATCGATTTGTTTTTTGAACCTAACAACCGCCAAATCGTAATTGGGGTCGGAAAAAACCACGTATCCCCGAATTTTATTCATCTTGTAATCATAGATTTCATGTTCGACTCTTTGGTAGCCCGGTTTGGAGGAAATGACATGATTATTGGTTAAAACATAATAATTGTCTTCATCGCTTGATATGACCACGCCGCTGCCTTGTCCGCCGATTTCGTCGTAAATGATGCCGAAGGCGGTTTTATAACAATAGGTGTAAATCATGACGTTTGCCGGGACGACTTCCAAAGAGATATCTTCAAATAATTGATAAAGATTTTCGGTTTCCGCTTTTAAGGTCTCGACCTGTTCTTTCAATTCTCTGTTTTGTTTTTGCAAACTTATGATATCGGTACAGCCGGAAAGGACAAACAAAAGCGTTAAAACCAAGAAGGGTATGACTTTTTTAAAACGCATAAAAAATCCTCCTTTTGATATATTATACCAAAACCAGGAGGAAAAAGAAATATTTAAGTTAAATTTTAATTATAGAGGAATATAAATATCGAAGATACGGTTAACAACAGGTGCCAAAGCAACAACGGAACAGTCCACCAAGCTTTGGCTTTTTTGATGAGAATAGCTTCCATTAAGATAAAGAGCGAAGTGATTAATCCCGATAAAGCCAATACATATGTTAAGAAAAGGTTTTGGGCTTGAAAGAAGGTAGCGATTAAAGCAATCAAAAACAAAAAATTTAAAATCAGATAAAGAATGAAACGTCGAACCCCGTAACGGATAAGTTTATCTTCCTTTTCTTTAAAATGGGGTTTAAAAAGACAAACGATTAAAGCGGTAAAAACACCGATTAAGAAAAAGCTTGCTTTATACACCCCAAAAGGTATCGGTAAGGTTTTTAAAGATTCATAATGAATTTTGTTTACTTTCAAAAAAACCAATGGCACAAAGTAAACAAGCAAAACAAGCAAAAAGCAAAGAATATTTCGGATACTGCAAATGTTTTTTATTTTTTTCATAAAAAGTCTCTCCCCTTAATAAAGTATATGAAGTTTATATTTAATTATGAAATAAAGAAGAAGAGACTCTGTAAGTAAAGAAAAAAAGGAATTTATCCCCCAAAGTGAGGATTTTCCCAAAAGATTGTTTATCTTGCAAAAATGGTTAAAATTTGGTATAATCTATATGTCTTTTTGGGGAATAGGGATAATTTATTTTTTTTTGAGGTGTAAAATGCAGATAAGAAAGTTTTTTATATATGTCTTGGTAATCATCGGTTCTTTTTTTCTGACAACGAGCATTTTGGTGATGCGGGGGGGAGTACCACTCCCATCAAGAAAGCGGACGGAACCGATTTAAAATATCGCAATTCCAGCGAAACCGTACTAAGACTTACCGAATATACCTATCCAACCCAAGATTTCCGCGGCGTATGGATATCCAATTTTGTGGGCGATATCGCTTCTTACACAAGCGAAGCCCAGTTTAAAGCCGAAGTAAAAAGCGTTCTCGACATAATAGAAGAATTTGGCCTTAACGCCATGGTTTTTCACATCCGCATGCATAACGACGCAATGTACGATTCAGCTTTGAATCCGCGAAGAAGTTATTGGAAAAGCGTTGATTTTGACGTTTTCGATCCGTTAACTTACTTAATCGAAGAAAGCCATAAACGGGGAATCGAATTCCATGCTTGGCTTAACCCTTATCGAGTGGTATCGAGCGGTCATGAAGGTTCCTTGGAAAGTTATGCAACCAATTTCAGAAATACTTATCCGGAATTTCCCAACAATCCCGCCGGAGACGTAAGCATGCTTGTCAAAAGCGGCGCATCGGGCATTTACATGAATCCGGGTGAACCAAAAGTTCGCGAGCATATATATGACTCGATTGAGGAAATCATTCAAAAATACGATGTCGATGCAATTCATTTTGACGACTATTTTTACAACAATATTAGCGACACCGAAGATAATGTTACCTATAATAAACCAAACTACAATCCGCTTGGCTTAAACAAAGCCGACTGGCGGCGTTATCAGGTAAACCTTTTGATGCAAGGAATTGACGATTTGTTAAATGACCATTTTGAAGCAACCGGAAAAATCGTCCAATTCGGCATCAGTCCAACGGGCATTTATAAAAACAGTTTATCCGGAACCGCTGGTCAGGAACACTTCTATTCGCTTTATTGCGATAGCGTTGCTTGGATTCAAAACGGCTGGATCGACTATCTCATGCCTCAAACCTATTGGGGTTTGGAACACACGGTAGCCGGTTTTGCCCAATTAACCCGTTTTTGGAGCGGGGTGGCAGAAGGGTATGACGTCAACATGTATATGGGACACGGTATCTATATGGCGCCGGGTTCCGGATGGACTAACCCCGATGAAATCCAAAACCGTTTCTTGAATTTGGAAATGTATGACCGTATTGATGGCAGCTGTTTCTATAAATTCAGTTATTTCAAAGATGTGTTGAATGCGACGGAACAATTGAAAAGAGGACTCACTCTCCTAAAAAACGATTATTATGCCAAAAAAGTTCCAGGCACCGTAGTCAGGAGTTATGCGAATAAAGTTCCTTCTTTAAAGGTTAATAATTTAACCGTTACCAAGAAAACCCAAACAATGTTGCTTTCTTGGGACGAAGTGGAAAACGTTCGTGGATATGCTGTTTATTCGGTGCCAAAAGGTCAAACCCTTGATAAAAACAATATCAACCATTTATATCAATATATTCAAACCAATTCGCTTGAAGTTCCTCTTAGTGCCGATTTCGATTACTATGTAGCCAGCGTCAATATGGCCAACGTCGTATCCGAAGTTGTGCAAGCAGGCGAAGCTTTAACGGGAGGAGTGGAAGGTGTTACCAAAGGAATCGATTCGTTAAGCGATCCGGTTTCCTTAGCAGACGAAGAAACCGTTCAAACCATTAGAGGTTTCTACGAAGCGTTAACACCAAGCGAAAAAGCTCAAATTACCAATTATCCAAAGCTGGTTAAAGCAGAAAACCAAATTTTGGCATTGAAAGAGATGCGCCCCGCTTTACAAGAAGTAATTCAAAGAACCAACCGTCATGTTTTTACGGATTATGTTTTTCCGGTTAACACAAGTTTTGACGGAAACGTCAGTTGGCGGTTTAAAAATCCAAGCGAAGCTGTTCACGATCTTGTCGGGGGAAGCCGGTTAAAAGCAATTTTATCTGCTTATCCGGCAACCTTAATAGCATCGCTGGAAAAAGACGGCCTGGTTTACGAAGAAGAAGTTGTGGTTAATTTCGGTATTACCAAAGTTGGCGAAACACCGCTCTTTTATCGGAATTCCGCTTCCTCAATGACCAAAGACGAACCGGGTCCCTACAATGAAACAAGTCATATCGGTTGGTCGGGCAAAGTACTTCGCGTTAACAATCATGTTTTCTTCATTGCTAAGAATAATTATTTGCAGGTAACCTCCAGCACTGTACCCGAAACCTATTGGCTATCCTGCGCGTCGCTTTATCATAATGTGACGGCTTCGGATATTACGATAAGGGTCGGGGACACGGCTGTTATTACGGATGTTGCGGGGTACGGATATATCATCATAGATGCAAGCGGTTATGTCAGAGTTTCCAGTCTTGACCGAAACCCTGAGGCAATGATAACCTTAAAACCGAACGAAATGATGCTTGCGGTAAGGTATTTGGATAGCCTTTTAAGCAATCCGATATTTGTTCCGGTCGATAAAATCAGCGTTGGAACATATATTGAATTTACGGATTATGACGCTTTAACCAATCCGGCTGTTCAAGCCCAAAAAGTCATTGATTTGATTGACGCTTTACCGAGCGCGTCTGAAATTACTTTGGAAACAGATTTATTGCAGTTTATGATAGCACGCGATGCCTATGAGGCTTTATCGGATGAAGCTAAAGCGCTTGTTACTAATCTTGATAAACTCGAAAGCGCAGAAGAGAAAATCTCGGAATTAAAAGAACAAGTTCTAAACGATGCCAAACAAGATGCGCTGGAGATGCTTGACCAATTCCAAAACAATTTACATTTATATAGCGAAGCCAATCAACAAACTGTTATCAATATTATCAATAACACTAAACCAGCGCTTCAAAATGCTGCTACCATAACCCAAGTGGAAGCCATTATCGATAATGCTTTAACCTTACTTGACAATGTACTTACAATTGAAGAGGAAATTGCGCTTTTAAATCAACAAAAAGCGTTGGCCAAACAAAACTTGTCGCAATACCTTAACCTTAATCTTTACAGCGAACAAACCGTAGCGCTTATTAACGCCTTTTTGGCAAGCGCTTATGAACAAGTGGATAATGCTGTTTCGATGGAAGAATTGAACCAAGTGATTGAGATGTCCGAAAGCGAACTGGATTTGTTTATTACGGTTTGGGACGAAGCAAAAACTTTCGTGCAAACATATGTTGAAGATTTATCCATTTACACCGAAGTCGACCAACGCTATATTCAAATCTTGATTGAACGTTCCTTAAACAATATTGATCAAGCTGAAACCAAAGCGGAAGTCGAAGAAATCGTTACGACATTCAAAGATTGGATCGATTCATTAACCCCAATCGATTATGAATCGATGCGCACCGTCGCCAAAAACTCCCTTGACAGTTATGTTAATTTTAAAAAATACACCGAAGAAAACAAACAAACTATTTTGAACATTATCAATGATGCCAAGGAACAGATTGATCAAGCGACTACACAAGAAGCAATCGATGAAATTCTGTCTACTGCCAAGGCGCAAATTGACGAAGTGCCAAAGATTCAAGGCGGCACAAATTGTCAATTGAAAGCCGCGTATTTATATATCTTTATCGTAGCCTTTGGCTTGGTCCTTTTGGGGCTACGCAAAAAACGATATTAATTTTAAGGATCGCTTTCTTGAAATTAATATAACACCTATCTCGGAAACTTACCTCTTGTCCTTCTAGGAGGTAAGTTTTTGTTTTTTGGTGAAATAGTCCTTTGTCAAGTTTAAAAATGGCAAAAAATGAAAAAAAATAGTTTTATATGTTGCTTGTGTTATCTTTTTACTTGCGATATAATATCAATTGGGAAAGAGGCTATTTTTATTTTCCTATAAAAAACTGAGGAGGCGAATTTATGGATTTAAAATGCAGCGACGGCTGGATTGAAGTGATTTGTGGAAGTATGTTTGCGGGAAAAACCGAGGAATTGATTAGAAGGATTACCAGAATTCAACTTGCCAAACGGGAAGTCGTGACATTTAAACCAGTAATTGACGATCGATATGGGAAAACCGATATTGTTTCCCATAGTCAAAGACGCATTAAATCGATACCGGTCAATGACTCCTCAGAGATTATAGTTAATTTGAAAGGATATCCCTATGCGGTGGCGATTGACGAAGCGCAATTTTTTGACGAAGGCATTGTGGAGGTTGCGGAACACTTGGCCAATCATGGCGTGAGGGTGATTATTGCGGGGCTTGATTTAAACTTTAAAGGCGAACCCTTTGGTGTAATGCCAAAGCTTTTGGCTCGGGCAGAATACGTCACCAAACTTCAGGCAATTTGTCAGGTTTGCGGTGACCCGGCAACCCGTACACAAAGAATTATCAACAATCAACCGGCTTATGAAGACGACCCGATTATTTTGGTGAGTGCCCAAGAAAAATACGAAGCCAGATGCCGTCATTGCCATGTCGTTTTGAAAAGGGAGCCAAAAGAATAATAGCAATGCTTAAAGACGATTTGTATTTCATGAAACAAGCTCTTAATGAGGCAAATAAAGCTTATAACAGGGGAGAAGTGCCAGTTGGGTGCGTCATCGTCAAGGACGATAAAGTCATCGCCAGGGCTTACAACAAACGCGACCAAAAAAAGGATGTTTTAGGGCATGCGGAAATCGAGGCGATTCAAAAGGCAACCAAAAAACTGAATGCTTGGATTCTCGAAGATTGTACCATCTATGTTACGCTTGAACCGTGTCTTATGTGCGCAGGGGCTATTCTGCAGTCAAGAATCAAACGACTCGTCTATGGCGCCAAAGAACCCAAATTCGGGGCAGTCGAAAGCGTGGCTAAAGTTTTGGACAATGATGCTTGGAATCATAAAATCGAGGTCACCGGTAGGATTTTGGAAGAAGAATCTAGCAAACTCTTAAAAAGTTTTTTCCAAAAACTACGTATATCAAAATAGTCATTTCTAGTGACAAATGACAAAAGATGTGATATACTATAAATAGTCTCGTTTTAGATACCTTCATCCAAGGTCAGACGGTGAACCAGGTCAGGTCTTGATCGAAGCAGCCTTAAGCTTGTGTGACTTGTGGGTGGGGGTATCTAAGACGGGACTTTTTAAAATAAAAAAATTTGAGGTAATGAAATGAAAAGAATTATATTGGCCGGAGGCTGTTTTTGGGGAGTCGAGGCTTATTTCCAGCGCTTAAAAGGGGTTGTCAAAACTACCGTCGGTTATACAAACGGAAATATGGAAAATCCCACTTATGAAGATTTAAAGAAACATCGGGCGACACATGCGGAGGCGTGCGAAATCTATTATGACGAAACAATCATGCCTTTGGAAAAACTTTTAACGCATTTTTTTCGCATCATTGACCCAACCTCTTTAAATCAACAGGGGATGGATATCGGCTTGCAATATCGCACCGGTATCTATTATACCGCTGAAGAAGATTTAAAAACAATCAATGAATATATTGAAAAAATCAGAAATAATTATGCAAGACCGATTGTGGTCGAAGTACAAAAAGAAAAAGGGTACTATTTGGCAGAAGAATATCACCAGGATTATTTGGATAAAAACCCTCAAGGGTATTGCCATGTCAATTTAAACATTATACCAGAAGAAGATAAAAAGTAAAAAAACAATAAATGCAATATTGTTTAAACCAAAGTCAGATTTTGCTATTATTGTAATAAGATAAAAAAAGAAAGGATATCGTATGAATATACTTCATGTAATGGTGGGAATTCCAGGTTCGGGGAAAACAACTTATGCTAAGAAACTTGCCAAAGAACTCGGATGCCAACTAATTGCAACCGATGATATTCGAAATGCTCATCCCGATTGGATTGAAAATGATATTTGGCCGGAAACTTATCGCTTGTGCGCCGAAGCATTAAAAAATAATCAAGACGTCATCTTTGATGCAACGAATATTACGCCCAGAGTTAGAAAAAGATTAGTTGATGAAGTAAAAAAACATAATGTGGATTTTCACGTTGGTTGTTACTTTATTCAAACCAACCGATATGAATGTTTGCGTAGAGTAATCAAACGCAATGAAAACAAAGAGGCAAGATACTTGCCCCCGGAAGTGGTTTATAATTATGCGGATAAATTGATTCCGCCCAAACTAGAAGAAGGTTTTATCTTTGTGAAAGAGATAGATGGGGAGAAATTAGAGGGATAAATAATGAAAGAAGCATTTTGGCATTTAGGATGGTTTTTCAAGAAAACATATAAGCGCTACATTTTTGTAGCGTTCTTTCTTTTGGTCTTGTCTATTATTCCCGTTCTGCCTGCTAAACTGTTGGGACTTGCCATAGATGAAATATCAACGGGTATTTTGACCTTTTCCCACCTCTTGCTTTTTATCGGTGCCTTGCTTTTGGTTGCAATTGCCCGTTATTTGATTAACTGGGTATATCACTATGAGATCAGCAGATTGGGGCATCAACTTTCCTTTGAACTAAGGGAAAACTATATCCGACATTTGTTTGAATTGGATTCCGAAACATATGAACGCTATACCAAAGGCGACCTTATTTCCCGAGCTACCAACGACCTTCAAAATTTAACGGTACTTGCCACCAACTTTCTCCAAACCGTTTTCTTTAATACCGGGGTAGTGCTTTCGGCTGTTTTTATGATGATGATTATCAATTCGCTTCTGACTTTGGCTAGCGTCATCATGATGCCTTTTGCCATCTTTTGGCTCAACAAAAAACGCCTTAAGAAACGAGCATATTATAAGATTCACAGGGAAATATATGCGGATATGACGGAAAATGTCTTAGAGTCGATTGAAGGCGTAAAAACCGTCAGAGCTTATGCCAACGAAGAACAAGACTTCATCAAAACCAAAAAAGCGATAGACCGCGATATCGATTCTTGGTGGAAAATTATTAAGTTTGAATCGATTTATGGACCGCTATTTGAACTTGTTTACACAGTATCCTATTTTATTGCCATTTCGCTGGGAAGCTATATGGTAATTACCTCCAATATCACTGCGGGCGAATTGATAACATTCTTAATGTATGTCGGTATGCTTTACGGTCCCCTTGTTGCTTTAAGCAATGTTTTGAACCAAGTCAACAATATCGCAATATCCGATCAAAGATACCACGAAGTTGTAAGCATTGTACCCAAGATTGTCAATACCGAATATTCCAAACCAATTTTAGGATTTAATAAGATTGAATTCAAAAATGTCGTCTTTAAGTATCCGAAAGAAAACCAAGAGGTCCTGATGGATGTATCTTTTTCAATCGAGAAAGGCAAAACCATTGGTATAGTCGGACCAACCGGGTCCGGAAAATCCACGATGATTAGGCAACTTTTACGGGAATACAATGTCTTAGGCGGAGAAATTTTAATTGACGGCATCGACATCAAAGAATTCAACACCGATGACGTACATGATCTTATAGGTTATGTTCCTCAAGACCATATCTTGTTTAGAAGAAGCGTTGATGATAACATTTTAATCGGAAATCCAAGGGCATCCGCGCGCGATGTCCATCGGGCGGTCGCTTTGGCGGATTTTAACAAGGATTTAAAAGAACTGCCATACGGACTCGAGACGATGGTAGCAGAATACGGCGGCTCTTTGAGCGGAGGTCAACGCCAACGTTTGTCGATTGCCAGAGCGCTAGTCAGGGATCCGGAAATCCTGATTTTGGATGACTCGTTAAGTGCGGTCGATGCTTTAACGGAAGCCAATATCATCAAAAACTTAAAAGAAGCGCGCCAAGGAAAAACCAATATCATCATTGCCCACCGGTTTTCCGCGGTCACTATGGCGGATGAAATTTTGGTGGTAGAAAACGGTCGGATTACTAACCGGGGAATCCATGAAGAACTGTTGAAATACGACAATTGGTACAAGATGCAATACTTGAAGCAAATTAATGAAGCAAATGAAGACGGGGTAGGTGAATAAAATGACCAACATTAAGCGCTTATTCCGTTACATTAAGGGCAGATATCATTTATTCTTCCTAAGCATCTCAATGGTTATTATAGTTCAGATTTTAGGTTTTCTAACACCGCTGTTGGTTAAAGTAATCTTGGACGATTATTTGTTGGGGATTGAAGCCCCTTGGGCTGAAGTAAATTATGTTGACAGCGAGACAGTAAACTTTTACAATCAAAACTATAAACAGGTGAAAAATTTGGACGAAAACGAAACCCACGGAAAAATCGTCACTATCATTATCCATAACGCGGGTTATTATTTTGTTGAAGACGAAGTGATTGATGGTCAAAGAGTATTTAGTGCCGATAAACTAAAAGTAACGACTTCTGACGGCGAGCAGTACGAATACGATATATATAAACTATCCAAAAAAGCAGTCTTCGATTTCTATGCGCCGATTTCGACTAGTCTGATTTTTATGATTGTGGTGCTTTTCTTTAAAAGTATTGTGGTAATTGTTGCCACTTACGTGCAACATTTATCGGTTGGACGCATGATAAATTATATTGCCAGAGACGTTCGCACCGACTGCATGCGCAGTATCGAACGTTTGCCGATATCTTTCTTCGAAGACATACCGGCGGGGAAACTTTCTTCCTATGTCACAAACGACATTAACGGTTTCATCACGCTTTACCAACAAATGGTCAATGTTTTGACGGGAGCCGTCTTAAGTTTTACCTTTGCCTATGTGGGAATGTTTTATCTTGATCCAAAACTTGCTCTATTAAGTTTTCTGGCTTATCCATTTATCTTTATTTGGATCTACTTTTATCTAAAGAGATTACGCAAAACGGCTGAAAAAGTGAATGAGAGCCGTTCTCTCCTCACCGCTAAAGTTAACGAAATCATCAATGGCATCAATATTTTGCAAATATTCAATTTTAAAAAACAAACCATCAAAGAATACAACGAAATCAACAAACAGTTTACGGATGAACAATTAAAAGAAGTCAGACTGCACATTACGAGCGGTTGGAACATGATTGGGATTATCCGTGGTTTAATTTTGGTTGCCATTATTATGTACTTCGGGATTAGAGAATTGACGATTGTCGGAATCACGATTTCTGCGGGGTTAATTTATGCTTATTATGAATATCTTACAAAAATAGTGGAACCGGTCAATATTGTCTTCACACAGGTCAGCGCTTTTGAACATGCGATGGTGCAAATCAACCGTGCCTCCAGCATTATCGAAGGTCCTATGGAAGATTACACACAAGAAAAAATTGCTCGTTTTCAAGGAAGCATCAAGTTCGACAATGTTTGGTTTGCTTATCACAAAAAAGACTATGTGTTAAAAGGGGTTTCGTTCCAAATCGAACCGGGCCAATTTGTCGGTTTGGTAGGACATACCGGCAGCGGAAAAAGTTCGCTAATGAATTTACTTTTACGATTTTACGATTTATCTGACAGACATTCTGGTAAAATATATGTGGATGGCGTAGATATATCCACGCTGCCCAAAAGAACCTACCGCACGCACATCGGCATTGTGCTTCAAGAACCAGTGCTCTTTAAAGGCACGATTGCTTCCAACATTCGTTTTGGCTCCAAGGATATCACCGACCAACAAATTGAAACCGTGTTAAAAGAAATCGGTGGCGACCGTTTGTTGGAAAAATACAGTTTGGGCATTCACCAACCGATTACCCGAGCGGGAGTGAACATGAGCAGCGGCGAAAAACAAATTATCAGTATTGCCAGAGCTTTGGTGCACAATCCTTCGATTCTGATTATGGACGAAGCGACTTCGCATATTGATACCGAAACCGAGGCTTTGATTCAAAATGCCCTGAAAGTCGCCAGCCAAAATCGCACCGTAATTGTCATAGCCCATCGGCTTAGCACAATCTATCGCGCGGATAAAATCATCGTGCTTGACCACGGGTTAAAGGTTGAAGAAGGAACCCATGAAGAATTGGTCAAAAAGGGCGGCGCTTATGCCAATATGTACCATTCGCAAAGAGCCGGCGCATTTTTCGGAAAGGAGAAGGTTGCATGAAAATAATTGATATTAACAATTGGAAAGGTAAAAAACATTATTTGTGGTTTAAGAATTATCCCACACCTTACTACAGCTTAACCACTAGGTTGGATTTGACTCGCTTTTTACGCTATATCAAAGAAAACCGTTTTCCTTTCTTCGTTTCGTTTATGTACATCGCCAATATTGCTTTAAACGAAATTGAAGAATTTCGTTTAAGGGAAGTGAACAACCAAGTGGTTCTGTACGACGTAATCCACCCCGCATACACCATTATGACCAAAGACATGGTTTTTGAAAACTGCGAGCATGAGTTTTGTTTTGACTATTTTGAATATAAAGCTCGGGCGGAAGAAAAAATTGCGATTGCCAAGCAAGGTTTAAAAGAAGAAAAAAGCTATAACGATCTTACCAGACTTGACCAGTATTATTTCACCTGTCTTCCTTGGCTCGATTTTACTTCCGTTACGCACCCAATGCCAAACGATGTAACCATTACCGTACCAAGGATTGCCTGGGGAAAATACATTGAGGAAAACGGAAAGACCACCATGGCTTTAAACATCAATGTTTCGCATGCTTTGGTTGACGGTTATCCGCTTGCTCAGGGAATAAACAAAATCCAAGAATATTTAAACCAAGTTGAACGTTTCATCAAATAAAACCAGAAACTGACAACTTCGTACTTTGTTTGCAAAAAAACTTTAAAAATGATATAATATATACGCTTTTTCAAAAAGTCTTAGGGGTTAATCACAAAGGTTAATCAGAGACTTTTTTATTTTTTAAAAAAAACCAGAAAGGACTAATCATGTTTAATAAAGTTACTATCAGAAAAATTATTTCTTTTACTTTTATTGTTTTGACGGTATCCTTGCTTTTTTTGTTGTCTGGTTGCGTTACGCCAATTGACAACAATCCCAAGGATGAAGATGTAACGGTAAGGTTTATCGTTGACGGAGCCGTTGTAAAGAGCGAAACCATTTCGTTTAGGTCAGATGCGACTGCTCCGGAAAATCCGACCAAAGAAAACCACATCTTTGTCGGATGGGATAAAAGCTTCACCGACGTTAGAAGCAATTTGGACGTCCATGCAGTATTCAAACCTATTGAATATACGATAACCAAAACCGACAATGTCAAAGTAACCGTTGTTCGGGACAACAAAACCATTGTGTTGAATTCGGGCGATTCCGTTACCCGGGGCGAAACAATTACGGTATCTGTCGTTTTGGCCGAAAATCAAGTTTTTGAAACCTTGTTAATCAACGATGAATCTTACGAAAACAATGTAAGTCTTGAAGTATACGAGAATTTAACAATTGTCGGAAAAATTAAGGATCAAGGAGATTTGACCAACAAGGAACTGCTTGAACAAGATATCAGACAAATTGGCACTTATTTAGGCGAACAATCAAGTGACTTTACTTTGCCGACCCAAGGCGCAAACGGTTCGAACATTTCTTGGAGCGTTCTATCGGGCGAATCAATTGTTTTGGAAGGCAATCAGGCAATTGTCGATAGACCTATAGGTGCAGACGAAACAGTGGTTTTAATAGCACACTTTGAACTCGAAGGCGAGACTGAAGATGTGGAAATCGTCGTTATCGTACTTAAGAAAACGGAAACCGAAAAATTTGCCACCGAACTGTTTATTTCGGAGTATGGAGAAGGAATGGTGGGCAACAACAAATACATCGAAATTTTTAATGGAACTGGCAGTCCGGTTAATCTTAAAGATTACGAGGTTAGACTTTACGACAACGGTAAAACCAGCCCTGGGAATACCTTTGTTTTTGGCGATATTCTTTTACCTCACGGCGGAGTATATGTCATCTACAATTCCGGAAGTTCTACAGAAATCGTAAACAGACTTCCCAACGGCTTTGCCAAAGACAGCACAGTTACTTATTTTAACGGTAACGATGCAATTGCTTTTTATAAAAATGATACTCTCATCGATGTAATCGGAATCATCGGAAACGATCCGTCCACCGCTTGGACCGGTGTCGATGCAGTGGGGAAAAATTTATCTACCATGAATCAAACCTTGATAAGATACGAAAGCATTATCAGCCCTAATCCGACATTTACCCCAAGCGAATGGGTAACTTTAGGAACCGATGTATTCACCAATGTTGGTGAACATGATTTTACCTATATTGAGTTAACTCCGGAACAAATCGTGCAAGCTGATTTAATGCAATTAACTTTGGTCAGTCAAACCGTTTCCAATTTAACGCTTCCTACAATCGGTCTAAAAGGTTCAACAATCACTTGGGAATCGCTAAACACCGAATATATTACTCATAGCGGAGTGGTAACCAGAGGAGAAGAAACGGTAACCGTTACTTTGATTGCCACCGTTACCTACAGCGAAGTAAGCGAAACAAAAGAATTCCTAGTAAAAGTATTGGCCAAAAGTTCCACTCCGGTAATGGAATATTACGCGGAAGCGGAAGGCTATGTCGGTCAAGCATTGGAAGATGCACTTCGGAAAATTATCACCGAAACCCATACCACCAAAATAACGTACAAAAACTTAAACGGTTATTTTGACGAAACCGATTATGATCCAAACAATCCCCATATAATGTTGTTGTTCTATACAAGATTAAATGCAGCGGATCATGGCTGGAACAAAGAACACGTATGGCCGGATTCCAAAGGCGGCGGAACAGCGGAAAACGACTTGCATCATATCCGTCCAACCGTAAGCACGGTTAACAGCCAAAGAGGAAATTACACCATCGGAGTAGTAACTTCCGGCAGAAAGGAAATAGTTTATTCAGGTATTAATACGGGTAATTACTATGGCGGCGGAAGATTCGAACCGGCCGACGAAATTAAAGGCGATGTGGCAAGAATCATCTTCTATTGCGCAACCAGATACGCTAATCTTGATATTACATCTAGCGGAGTAGCGATTTTGGAAACCTTGTTGGAATGGAACATGATGGATGCGCCGGACGAATACGAAATCAACCGGAACGAAGCAATCTACCGAATTCAAGGCAACCGAAATCCGTTTATCGATAATCCGGAATTTGCCAATTTGATTTGGGGTTAATCTAAAAAATAAGGATAATAGAGTAAAAACGCGCTATTATCCTTTTTATTTTGCCTTAGTGTCCCTTGAGAAAAAAGAAAAGAAAAGATTTTAAAAAATGGCGAATAATGGAAATTTTTATCAATTTGTGTCAATATCTTTTGATTTTTTCTCAAAAAAAGTTAAACATTAGCGTAATTTTTCTGATGTTTCTGTGAATTAACGTATTGCATAAACGAAGCCTCTTTCCAAGGATGGCTCATAGGAGGAATATAAACCTTTCTTGTTTTAGGTACTGGATTAGTATCCACATCGAAATTACTGGAAATCCTTTTATTGATCTCAAGTTCACGTAATTCATATACTTTCTCATCTACACTACATAACAAAGTTCCATCGAATGTTTCAATAACCAAACAAGTAGTATGTTTATCAAAACATACCAAGGATCCTTCAGAGTAGGCTTGATAGTATTTTTTATTGAATTTGATTGCCGAACCATTATCAAATTTTCGCGGTGAAATAACAGCCAAAATGCAATTAATTTTATCGTCATTTGGTTGCTTTTCAAAGACGCTTTTGGTATGATTAATAGGAAGAGCAAATTGTTGATTGAATCTAGGGATAAAGGATTTTAAGAATTCGTTTGCTTCTTCAATCGTTGTAATGCCGGCTAATCGGAGTTCAACAGTTAGTCGGCTTTGCAATGTATTCCAGAGGCGTTCGATACGCCCCTTTTTTTGTGCAACCGAGGTAGTATTGATTTCGACGCCTAATTGCTTACAAGCATAACCGAATTGGGTAAATGAGTCTTTGGTAAGGTATTCGTCTTTTTTAGGATTATATTCGAAAATGGTACGTTTATCGGTAAGAAAAGAATAAGGGATGCCATAACCATGCAAAATGTCTCTTAAAACGCAGTAATAGGCCCGTAATGTCTCTTGTTTGTCAAAATAAAGAGCTAATACAGTTCCGGTTGCATCATCGATGGCACCATGTAGGAAAGTCATCATGTCGTTAAACCAGATGTGTTGTGAAGCATCCATTTGCAATACTTCGCCAAAGTACTTGGCCCGAGGAACTCGCGGGTGAGAATTCAAAGGATCAAGAATATTGTTTGAAATAACAAGATCTTTTTCCACCGGAGTGAGTTTTTGTTTATTGGCTAGTTTTTTCTTAATTTCATTAGCTTTAGCTTTTTTGGTTTTTCGGTGAGCTTTTGGCGACAATAATCCCGCAGCGGTTAAGAGCGTATGAAGGCAATTATAAGAGATCTTAATATTTTCGTTTTCTAAAAGCAACTGACGAAAATGATTCCAGTTAGCATCAAAATACTTGTTTTCGAAAAGAAGCAGAATTGTGTTGATTTGATCTTGTGATAAAGTGTGTTTGGGTTTGCGATTAGCATTTTTATGGCGAAACGCATTCTTACCTTGGGTTTTGTACTTATTAATCAAAATATTAATATTCCTAACAGTGCAATTAAGAATAACAGCAGCACGCTTTTTATTGCCACCATTATCGACTAAGTTTTTGATAATTTCATATTTCTGTTGTTCTTCCATGCTTAAATCTACCTTTCTCATTTTTGAATCACCTCATTTCAATGAGATGATTATACCATAGTAAAACAGATACAAATGAGAAATAATCAAAAGATAACACTTAAGAAATTATCACAAGATAATCACATATGAAATGGGGTATGCCGCGGCGGTTTCGGTTATCTTGCTTCTATTAGTAATGTTAGTATCACGGATAAGTTATCGCTTATTCGGTACCCGCGATTAAGGAGGGTAGATATAT
>Ga0265294_10003178_pt1 | contig 21166 bp, 18 predicted proteins | sample MunlanPumphouse3_FD_192504 | JGI IMG/M metagenome (GOLD analysis project Ga0265294, IMG submission 192504) | Groundwater microbial communities from a municipal landfill in Southern Ontario, Canada - Pumphouse #3 | ecosystem: Environmental > Aquatic > Deep subsurface > Groundwater | place...
TTCCCTAATAGAAGTTAATAATTCCTCGGTGGAACCCCCGGGTAAATCTGTCCTGCCAACTGATTCGGTAAAAAGCGTATCACCACTGAAGCAGACCCCTTCACCAACTATACAAATTCCCCCGAGACTATGTCCGGGAGTATGTAAAATCTGGAATTGTAATTCCCCTACTTCCAAGATATCTCCATCTTGCACAAATTTGTCTGCCTCCGGGCTACGAACCTCTCCCTCCCCAGAGAAAAAGGAGAAGTTGTTTTTCGGATTAGTAAGCATGGCACTATCAGCTTGATGGATACAGAGTTGTGCTCCGGTTGCTTTCTTGAGCACCTCATTCCCACCAATATGATCAAGATGTCCATGTGTATTCACAATATATTTAACCTTAAGCCCTAGATCCTCTATTTCCTGGTAAATTCTCGTTCCTTCGGCACCGGGATCAATTACTAGTGCCTCTTTTGTCTTCTCCTCGTAAACCACATAACAATTCGCCTGGATAGGTCCCACGATTAACCTGTTAATTTTCATCAAAAATCACTCCTCTTATAACAATTTCTTACTATCTAAAAGCATTGTAACAGGACCATCATTTTCTATTTTAACTAACATGTCCTCTTGAAATACACCGGTAGCTACCGTAACATTCTGTTCCTTAATCTTTTCTACGAAAAACTGATATAGGGAATCGGCAATTTGGGGAGGAGCTGCTTCCGTAAAACTAGGCCTTCTACCCTGGCGACAATCGCCAAAAAGAGTGAACTGCGAGACAACCAAAATTTCTCCCTTAATATCCAGCAAAGAACGATTCATTTTACCGGCTTCGTCTTCAAATATCCTTAGATTAATAATTTTATTAGCTAGATAAAGGGCATCTTCTTCTTGGTCATTTTGCCCTACTCCTAATAAAACTACTAACCCTTTCTCTATACTGCCTACAGTTTCTGCCCCAACAAGTACTGCACCTGATCTAACCCGTTGCACCACAGCCCTCACAAAATATTCCCCTTTTCCTTTAATAGATTTGCTTACTTCTTAGGAATTACCCGGAACACATCAATAACATCTTTGATTCTCTTAATTTTGCTAATTAGGATATTTAACTGACTGATTGAATAAATATCTACTTTTAGATTGATGACAGCATGTCCGTGCCTAATTGTACGTACATTAATCGTATTGATGTGTAATTTCATCTCTGTTAAAGCGCTCATAATATCTAAAGGTAAATGGGTCTTATCTAAAGCAAGGATTTCTAACTCCACTTGATAAACACTTTCTGCTTCTTGATCCCAAGCTACCTCTACTATTCTGGCCTCTTCTTCTTCCGCTAAATTCTGGACATTAGCGCAATCGAGCCGATGCACTGAAATACCGCGACCTCTGGTAATATAGCCGATAATTTGATCTCCGGGTAGAGGATTACAACAACGGGCCAAGCGTACTAAAACATCCTCTTCTCCTTTAACTTTTATCCCATGTGAGGTCTTACGGAACTGTTCCTGCTTTTTGGAAGTCCCCACCTGTAATTCGGAAAAAGAGAGGGGCTGAGGTTGTTTCTTCTCCGGGAAAAAATCGGCACGAAGCCGCGTATAAACTTGAAAAGCGGTTAGTACACCTTCCCCCAGCGCGACAAATAAATCCTCATAATGGCTCATTCCAAACTTTTTAGCCGTTTCCATTAACCTTTCGCTTTTAAAAACTTCGGCAAATTCTAACCCCTGTTTTTTTATTTCTTTTTCTAAACTATCCCGACCCCGAAGCAGATAATCCTCCCGTTTCTCCTTTTTAAACCATTGTCTAATCTTATTCTTAGCTTGAGAGGTTTTAACCATCTTTAACCAGTCTCTGCTTGGTCCATTTGTCTGTTTGGAAGTAATTATTTCGACGATATCTCCGTTTTTCAGGACATAATCTAAAGGCACCATCTTCCCATTAATGCGACACCCAATACAGCGATTCCCTACATCTGAGTGAATACGATAAGCAAAATCTAGAGAAATGGAACCAGCAGGAAGCTCCTTTACTTCTCCTTTCGGTGTAAAAACAAAGACCACATCGGAGAAAAGGTCAATTTTGAGAGTCTCCATAAATTCTTTTGTATCTTTAACTTCCTTTTGCCATTCCAAGATCTTGCGCAACCAGGTCAGCTGTTGATCTAAATCGTTGTTTCCGCCCTTTTGACCTTCTTTATATTTCCAGTGTGCGGCAATGCCAAATTCAGCGGTTCGATGCATTTCTGTCGTCCGAATCTGAATTTCAAAGGGTTCACCGGCAAGCCCCATTACCGTAGTATGCAAAGATTGATACATATTCGGTTTGGGCATGGCAATATAATCCTTAAACCTACCGGGGATAGGAGTCCAGAGTGTATGAATTATCCCTAAGACCTCATAACAATCACGCACAGTTTTCACGACTATTCTTACGGCAATGAGATCATAAATTTCGTTTAATTCCTTATTTCTTTCTTTCATCTTTTTATAAATACTATAAAAATGCTTCGGTCTTCCCTGAATATCTGCCTGAACTCCCGCTTCATGCAATTTATCAGTTAAGACATCTATCACCTGATCAATATAAGCTTCCCGTTCCCGTCTTTTCATCGAGATTTTTTCCACCAAGCCATAATACTCTGCTGTGTTTAAATAGCGGAAGGCAATATCCTCTAACTCCCATTTAATCGAGAAAATCCCTAGGCGGTGAGCTAATGGTGCAAAAATTTCCAAGGTTTCTTTGGCAATTTCTTTTTGCTTATACGCCGGTTGGTGGTTTAAAGTCCGCATATTATGCAGGCGGTCAGCTAATTTAATCATAATTACCCTGATATCTTTAGCCATCGCCACAAACATCTTACGCAGATTTTCTAAATGTTGTTCTTCTTTCGAACGGAACTCTAAGCGGGTTAATTTTGTAACCCCATCAACTAATAGGGCAATTTCAGAACCGAACTCTTCTTCAATTTCTGCCAACTCAAAAGAAGTATCCTCCACCACATCATGAAGCAAACCTGCTGTAACTGTGGCCATATCTAACTCTAAACTAACCAGGATTTGAGCAACAGCCAAGGGGTGACTAATATATGGTTCACCGGAAATTCTGTTTTGACCATCATGAGCCTTGTTCGCATAATAATAGGCTTTTTTTATTACTGCACTTTCCTCGCTAGTTTGATATTTTTCCACTTCTGCTATTAACGCTTGATACATTTCGCCATAATCCATTCTTCCACCACCAGTTAAAAGTAACACTCACACTCTAATTATAACTAAATATCTTGAACAGGAACAAGAGGTCTGTTAATCCTGGCCAAAATTATCTCTTCTTCTTCTTTTAAGGCTATCAGCGCAAAAGACTTAAATTCCTCCCATTCATCTCGTCCTTCCACATAACGTAAAGAATCAGCCAGATCCAATTTCTGAGACGGTGGCGGAATATAATAAATTAATCTCTGCCTACCTTCACTCTTTCGCTCGATTAAACCCACATCTTCTAAAATCCCTAAGCAGGCTGAAGCAGTTTGTACCTGAAAACTTTTATAGCCTTGCTTACTCATCCCTTCACAAAAATCTTGATTAGTTGTCATGAGAGGATTCCCTTTTTTTTCATACTCATCTCGTAAAAATAGATAAAACTTACCTAATACCTCCCGGGAGGGTGCTGAACCTTGTAAAATCAATTCGTTCAATTTTTGATCCCTTTCGTTAAAGAGAAGATGAATTTTGGCTTCCTCCTGATTACGTCCGGCCCTCCCTGACAACTGATTAAACTCCGTTAAGGAAAAACATAAGTGATATAAAACGACGTGTTTAATGTCAGGAATATCTATTCCCTCGCCAAAGGCGCTGGTGGTAACCATTACCCTTAGTTCTCCTGCCCGAAACATATTTTCTAAAGCTACCCGATCCTGACTATACAAACCGCCGTGGTAAAACCCTATTTTCTCCCGAGCGGCAGGATAGTAAAAACGCAAATCACTGGCTAGCTGATAGGCTTGTTTCCGGCTATTGACATAAATCACGATCCGCTCTCCCGTATCTACTAACTTTAGTAAATATTTAAATTTGTCCTTCACCTTTCTTTGATCCACTACTTGCAAATTTTCCCGGACATAGTTTTCGACCACCATTTGGGTACAGCCTAAAAGAGTGGTAATACATCGGGCCGTCTCTTCAGCCGCTGTTGCCGTTACCGCTAGAGCTAACGGTTTCCCTAATTCCTCCCAAGTTCTACCTAAAAGACGATAACCCTTGCGCTTACTCTTGGCTAAATGATGGGCTTCATCAATGACAAATAAGCCTATTTTCTCCTTAATTGCTTTAAATCTATCTAAATGAAATACTAAAAATTCCGGTGTTGTTAAGATTATTTCTACCTGTCCCAGCTCTAAGTCTCGAAAAAACTGTTTGCGCTCAGGTTTATTCATCGAGCCGTTTATCGCCGTTACCCGTACACCCAATTTAGCCATTTTCTCCTGAAGTCGCTGATATTGGTCATTAACTAACGACCTCAAAGGGTAAACAATGATCGTGGCTTTATGCTGCTTTAAAGCAAGACTAGCGGCCATGGTTTGAAAAACAGCTGATTTTCCTCGACCCGTGGCTAAGATTAGGAGTGTATTGGCGTCATTTTCCAGATGCGCTATCGCTTCCTTCTGTTTGGGATAATAATCAGCTTCGCCCAAAATTACCGAACGAATCTTTTCGTTTATTTGCTCAGAAGTATATCGCTCTTGCTTTTCTCTGCAAAAAAATACTGACTCCTGATCATCTAGGGTTTTAGTAGTATTTTGATTTTCTTCGCTCTTTTGCAGACAAATATTTACTCCTAAAGATTCCTGGTCTTGCCCGGTAATCTGTGCTACCGTAGCCTGATAACTATATCCTCTATCTAAGCTTGGCGCAAGATGTTTCGCTAATTGTGCCTTTAAATAGCCGATCAAACAATCCTGATAATAGATAGCTATTGCATTTGCATCATAAGGATTATCAGCTTCACGTCTTATTTCCACCGTCTCTCCGGCAGTTATCTCCTGAATAATCTTTTGCCTCTCTGCAAAGGTAACCCCGACCACCTTCGTATAAAACTGTTCTGCAGCAATAATATCTCGATAATTATCATCTTCTAACCAGATTTCACCTTCAAAATAAAGCTGCTCTAAAAAAGCTAAGGGCAGATAAGGATCGTCAGGTTCAAAATGATTTTTTATATCCTGAAGTTGTATTTGTACCCTTGTAACGCCCTTATAGGTATTTAATTGTGGTTTAAAGGCCAAATCACACCTTGCATATCCCTCAATATCTTCTTCCTTCTCCCCCCATTGAAAAGCAATCCCCTCAATCTGCCTGTTTTGATCTTCAATCTTCAGTTGTAAATGTTTACCCTCTTTTCCCACTTTTCGCAGATCCTTCAGACAAACATTACGCACGGCAAATAAAGGTGAAGGATTGCCCTGGCCAAAAGGTTCTAATAGTTCAATTTCCTGAATTAACTGTTCATTAATCTCTGCTAAAGCCACTTCTGCCTCCAATTGAATTTGAGGACTAAGGGTTCTCTCATCTAGGACGGTACGGGCATATTCCTGTAAATAGCTTTGCACGTGCGGGATTTCTTCCTCAAGCACAGATAAACCGGCGGCCATTTCATGTCCCCCAAATTTTAGCAACCTCTCTTTTACTTGGTCTAACGCTTTATATAAATGAAAACCGGGAATACTTCGACCCGAACCTTTCCCTGTTCCTTCTTCCAAATTTAAAAGAATAGTCGGACGATAATATTTCTCCTTCAGACGAGAGGCAACTATCCCTAAAACCCCGGTGTGCCAATCGGGAGAAGCTAAAAAGATCAGTTTTTCTTCCCTCTGTCCTCGCCCTTGACTCTGGCTAGCCTTTGTTTCTTCTTTTTCCAGCATCACCAAGGCTTCCCGGTAGATCTTTTCTTCGATCTGACGACGTTTCTTGTTTTCTTCTTCTAAAGCCCTGCAAATATCGGCGATCTCGCTTAAATCTGTACTCAAAAACAGACGTACAGCCAAATCCGCTTTTCCTAAGCGACCACACGCATTTAAACGGGGAGCTATAACAAAACCAACCTGCCCCGCCGTAATCTCCTTCCCTTTTAAGCCTGCTGATTCAATTAAGCACCGTAAACCTGGTCGGCAGTTTTGCTGATTTATTTGAGCCAATCCTGCCTTTACCAAAACCCTGTTTTCACCACATAAAGCTACTATATCAGCAATTGTTCCCAAGGCCACTAAATCTAAATACTGCTCCAAGAACTGCTCTTGAGAAAATAAAACCGCCACAGCCTGTCCCAACTTAAAAGCAACCCCTACCCCGGACAAGTCAGACCAAGGCTTACTGTCGTCCGCCAATTTAGGATTGATCACTGATAAGGACTTTGGTAGTTGCTGGGGTAATTCATGGTGATCACTGATTACCAAATCAATCCCTAGTTCACAAAGAAAATCTGCTTCGGTCAAAGAAGAGATACCACAATCGACAGTAACAATCAGGTCTGTTCCGGCCTCTTTCGCTGCCAAAAGAGCCTGCGTGTTTAACCCATATCCTTCATCGATTCTGTGCGGAATATAGTAATTAACCTTACCGCCTAGACGACGTAATAAATCAGTTAAAAGCGCTGTACCCGTTATCCCGTCAACATCATAATCGCCATAAACTAAAATATTCTCCTCTTTTTGAATAGCCTCTTGAATCCTGCGAGCTCCTGTAGGAATCCCCGGAATTTCATTAGCGGATTGTAGATCAGATAAAGAGGCTGCTAAAAATCGCCGGGCTTCTTCAGGATTACAAATTCCTCTATTACATAAAATCGTAGCAATCACTCGTGAGATACCTAAGGCATCTTGCAATAGCCTAATTGTCTTTTCATCTGTCTTTTTCAACTGCCAAATGCGTTTTCCAGTCATCACTTTCTCCCCTATATCTCCGCTATATCTAGTAGCCGTTTTAAGAAAACCCCCTTTATTAAATTAACTACTTAATAAAGGGGGTTACAATTTATAGCAAATAACAAGCACTAATTATAGTTTTATAACTTTTTTCTGTCCATTAACTAGCGGCACAAAGTCATACCATAATGACCCGGCAATGAAAACTGAAGAATAGAAACCCGAAATTACCCCTACTAACATGGCTAACGAAAAATAACGAGTCGTTTCACCGCCTAAGACCAAAAGAGCAACCAACATAAAAGTTACGGTTAGGGTAGTATTAATCGAACGAACGATGTTCTGTTTAATACTGGTATTCACTAAAGTCGCTAGGTCTTCTTTCCGCATCAGCTTCAGATTTTCGCGAATCCGGTCAAAGATAACGATGGTATTATTGATCGAATAGCCAATTACAGTCAAGATAGCCGCAATAAAAGTTAAATCAACTTCATACTGCATCACAGAAAAGAGACCGACCGTAATGATGGCATCATGGATTAAAGCTAAAATAGCCGCAATGCCAAACCTAAATTCAAAACGAAAAGAAATATAGATAATTTGTAAAGCAAAGGCAATAACTAACGCTAAAATACCAACACGTTTTAATTCGTTCCCCACCACAGGTCCCACGTTTTCACTCCGCAATAATTCAAATTCCCCAACCCGAGTTTCAAAGGCTTTTAAAACGTTATTCTGTTGCTCTTGATTTAATTCCGGCGTCTTCAGAATAAAGCTATCCTCTGTTCTTTGTAAAGAACTCTTTTCTAACCCAAATTCTGCTAACGTCTCCCGAATTTCCGCATCTGTTACATCAGTCTTCTCAAAATCCAACTGCAGTAGTGTACCTCCCTGAAAATCAATCCCAAAATTTAAACCTTGCACAAAAAGGGAGATTATTGAAATTAAAAGAAGGACCAGTGTGATCGTGTACCAAATTTTTCTTTTACCTATAAAATCCATTTCATTTCCCTCCTTATGCTCCGTATAACTTGGTGTTTTTCGCCAAACCGGAATCAACAAGTGCTTTCAACACAAATCTGGTAAAAGTAATCGCTGTAAACATGCTGCATAAAATACCGATACTCAAAGTAACTGCAAATCCTTTAATTGTACCGCTTCCCATAAAGAAAAGCACAGCTGCGGCAAGGAGTGTCGTTACATTAGAATCAAAAATTGTGGTAAAGGCTCTGGTAAATCCAGCATCAACAGCCGCGCGTAAACTCTTGCCATTGCGTAACTCCTCTTTTAGCCTTTCATAAATCAGAATATTAGCATCGACACACATGCCTATCGAGAGTAAAAAGCCGGCAATTCCAGGCAAGGTTAAAGTAGCGTTTATAGCAATTAATATTCCTAATAAAAGTAAGGAATAAAGCACTAAAGATAAATCAGCAATAATTCCGGGCACACGATAAAAAATTAACATAAAAACCATTACCGCCGCTAGTCCCCAGATACCCGCCTGTAAACTTTTATTAATTGAATCTGCCCCTAAAGTAGGACCAACTGACCTATTCTCAATAATCTCCACCGGAACCGGTAAAGCACCGGAACGGAGTAATAAGGCAATACTACGAGCATCCTCTAGGGTCTCAAAACCGCCGCTAATACTGGCTTCCCCACTGGGTATAGCTTCAGCTATATAAGGGTTTTGAATCATTTGACCGTCTAAGTAAATCGCAATATGTCTACCTTCGCTTCTCATATCAGGAGAATCAGGGAACTCCTTTACTAAACGTGCTGTTGTTTCGGCGAAACTTTTTGTGCCTTCAGCATTAAATTTCAAACCAACATAAGCTTCTCCCGTCTGCGGATTTTTCGCTTCCTGAGCTTCAGCCAAATCCTTACCAGTTAAAACTACTTCTCCATTCATTGTTTTAAACTCTAATAAAGCCATTTTCCCGATTAAGTTAATCGCACTTTCCGGATCTTCAATTCCGGGAATTTCTACTAAAACACGGTTTTTTCCTTCACGTTGAATCACTGGCTCAGTAACGCCCAAAGAATCTACACGTGTACGCATAATTTCAATAATCTGTGCTATATCTCGATCATCAACTTCACCTTGTGCCTGTAATCTAACCATTACTCCGCCTTTAAGGTCCAACCCGAGATTAAGATTCTCCTTAATTGGATCAACAGCCAAATAAGCGCCACCAATAATCAAGGCTGAAATAATGATTAGTACAAAAACCTTGTCCCACCTCATCTTACGGCTTCTCCTCCTTACTTGTCCCAATAATAATATCATACTGAATTATTATATTCCTTCAAACAAAGACTGTCAAATATAGAAAAAGAGCTGTCACTCTTGCCACGACAACTCCTTTTCATTATCATCTTTAATTAAAATTACCTAATTTTTCTCTTCCTTTTCGGACTCTTCCTCATCTTCTTGGACAAAGTTTACTGCTGTGCGCTGTATTTTCACGCGAACATTCTCGGCAATTTCTAATTTAATTGTTTCGTCATCAATCTTCACTATTCTCCCATAAAATCCGCCAAGCGTAACCACCTTATCATTAACTTTTAAATCAGCTAACATTTCCTGACGCATTTTATTTTGCTTTTTTTGCGGTTTAATTAGCATAAAATACATCAAACCTACCAAAACCACCAACCAAAAAATACTTCCACTAAGACCCTGCACTAAATTTCCCTCCTAATCAAATTTAACTACAAATTATTATATAGTAAATATTTTATCCTTTTCTCAAGTTCTACACAAGCCCTCTTTTTCCTTACTTTCTATATAATGGCTGAAAAACTCCTCCCTAAACTCTAAAATAGTATCATTATTAATTGCCTCTCTGATTTCAGACATCAATTGTAGTAGAAAATATAAATTATGATATGAAGTCAACCTTAAGCCTAAAATCTCTCCTACATTAAATAAATGCCGAATATAAGCACGCGTATAATTTCTGCAGGTATAACAAGCACAATGAGGATCTAAAGGCGTAAAATCTTCCCGATATCGGGCATTTTTAATCACCAGTTTTCCTTCATAAGTAAAGACTGTACCGTTACGCGCAATCCGGGTAGGCAAGACGCAATCAAACAGATCAATTCCTCTGATTACCCCTTCAAGGAGACAGTCCGGCGACCCCACACCCATAAGATAACGTGGTTTATGGGCCGGTAAAAGCGGTGTCGTACCTTCCAAAATTTCATACATCAGCTCTTTAGGTTCCCCAACACTAAGTCCACCTATCCCGTATCCGGGAAAATCCAATGATACTAAGTCAGCTACACTAATAGCACGTAAATCCGGAAAAACTCCTCCCTGCACAATGCCAAATAAGGCTTGATCCTCCCTCTGATGTGCCTCAAGACAGCGTTCCGCCCAGCGAGATGTCCTTTCCATTGCCTGTTTGGCATAATCATATTCCATGGGATAAGCTACACATTCATCAAAAACCATGGCAATATCAGCGCCTAAGGCCATCTCAATCTCCATGACTTTTTCCGGTGTAAATAAATGTTTGGAGCCGTCAAGATGAGAGCGAAATTCTACCCCTTCTTCCTTTATTTTTCGTAAATCACCCAAACTAAAGACCTGAAAGCCACCACTATCAGTAAGAATGGGTCCCTGCCAATTCATAAAAGAATGTAATCCTCCTGCTTGCTGAACCAATTCATGGCCTGGTCTTAGATAGAGATGATAGGTATTACTGAGAATAATCCTGGACCCTACTTCTGCTAACTCTTCGGGTGACATTGTTTTAACCGTAGCTTGTGTTCCCACCGGCATAAAAATAGGAGTATCTACAGCACCATGTGGCGTGTGCAGTTTCCCCAGACGAGCTAAGGATTTTTTACTTTCTTGAAGTAATTCAAACGTAATGGCCGCCAAATTTTTTAACCTCCTTGATAAATACCAATATCAACTTTGCTCTCATGCTCTTAAAGAATGAACATCGCATCACCAAAACTAAAAAACCGGTATCTTTCCTGAACTGCTACGGAATACGCATCCATAATCTTTTCTCGTCCGGCTAAGGCGCTAACTAACATCAATAAGGTTGATTTCGGTAAATGAAAATTGGTCAGTAAACCGGAAATAACCTTAAATTGATATCCGGGATAGATAAAAATCTCGGTCCAGCCCTTTCCCGCCTGTACTTGTCCCTTCTCGGCTAGGTAAGTGCTTTCCAAAGCTCTTGTCGAGGTCGTTCCTACACCGATAATTCTGCGTTTTTCTTGCAGAGCCAGATTAATCCTCTCCGCAGCCTGCTCCGAAATTTCAAAATACTCGCTGTGCATTTTATGCTGTTCCACGATTTCTTCCTGCACAGGCCGAAACGTACCTAAGCCAACATGTAAAAGAATTTCCACCCATTCAATTCCTCTATCTTGAATCTCTTCAAGTAAGGCCGGCGTAAAATGAAGCCCTGCTGTAGGGGCTGCTGCCGAGCCCGGTTCTTTAGCATAGACAGTTTGATACCTTTCGGGGTCAGCTAGGCTTTGCTTAATATAAGGGGGAAGGGGCATTTGACCAAGCCGATCCAGGATTTCCTGAAAAATACCTTGATAAGTAAATTCCAGGATTCTTCCACCGGAGACAGTAGTTTCAATGGTATCAGCCGCTAATTCACCGGAGCCGAAAATAATCCTAGTCCCGGGTTTTACCTTTTTCCCCGGACGAACTAGGACTTCCCACCGTTTCTGCTCTAATTGATTTAATAAAAGAACTTCAATTACCGCTCCGGTATCCTCTTTCTTGCCATAAAGCCGGGCCGGAATAACTCTCGTCCGATTACTAACTAATACATCGCCTTTTTTTAAATAGGAAAGAATATCCGTAAACTTTTTATGCTGGATTTCACCGGAAGCTCGAGGCAAAACTAAAAGACGAGACTCATCTCGCTTAGAAAGAGGCTCTTGTGCAATTAATCCCTCCGGTAAATAATAATCAAATTCCGAAATATGCATAGAATACTTTCTCCTTATTCTCTTATAACTTGATCCGAAGTCGCCCGTCGTTTTTATCTTGATTATAAAAATGCTCTATAATTTCTGTATACTTAGCACCTCTTAAAGCCATACCCCAAGCTCCCCATTGACTCATGCCCAAGCCATGCCCATTACCTTTGCCTTTAAAAGTTAAGGTGGTAAAATCCTTGGGCATTGTTTTTAAACCATCCGCACTTAAGACATAGTATTTATTGCTATTGCCGTTAAGTTTAGTGATATATCCATCTGCATTCACTGCTTTAATATTATCTGTATTACTAAATATATCTAAACTTCCGAAGGCATTCCAGATTTTGAGTGATGAATCACAAACAATCTCAAATAAGGTGCTTCTTAAGTCAAGTACAGAACGAATCGTGTCACGATAAAAACTCTTTTCCCCTTTGGTTCCTTTAATATCTAACTGAGTCACTCTACCCGAATCTGTTTCTTTAGCTAAAAAGTCCTTGGTTAGAGGATCAACAGCCCACCGTTTTACAGAAATTCCTTGAATTTCTCCCACCTTAATCGCATCATTCGGATGCGTTCTATTCCATTTACTGATTTGGTTGCTCAGTTCCTGTTTAGTATAAGCTTTTTCCCAAGTATATGTTTCTGCAGACCAGGAAATTCCGGAAGCAAGCTGAACAACAACGGCATCTTCGGGTGTAGCCACCGGTTGAAGATAAGGCAAGCAAGCCGACCACACATTTTCACAGGCTTCAGAATAACCACCGGAATTACTATGAAAAAAGGCCTGAATTAATTCCTGATCATAATAAATAACTTGTCCCCGAGTACTGTCTACCGCTTTTTTTACTAAAGGACTGCTCAAGACCTCTTGGTCAAAGCCACCATATACCTGCCATTGCGTCGAAATACCTAAATCATAATTTAACTGGGGATGTTGTTTATGATAAAGAGCATATGTTCTGGATACTATCGCCTGAGCTTTATAAGCCTCTTCCGGAGCACCTACTCCCATTTCCGCTCCCACAACACCATAAAGATATTGCTCCATCTCAAGATAATTGATGACCTGAATTTTACCTTGCAAATTTTCTAAAAGAAGATTTCCCCGATACTTTTTCTGTCCCAAAGAAAATACATTTTGTTCCTGTTCATTCACTTGCCGTAACAGCAACACAGAACTGCCTAATCCTGACATCGGTTGTCCGTTCAGATAAATCTGCAGGTTTGCACTACCAGCCGGAGCCACAACCCAATTACCCTTATCTGAATCTGTACTGAATACTTTTTGCGTTAAACAATCTACTAATTCATATCTTCCTCCACTAACTGAAAATTCCACTGAAGCTTGATTCAAACCTAAAGCAACCCGAATTGTCGTCGGGGTAGTAGCTATTTGTGCTGCTAATATTTTAAAAGGGGCTAAACAAGCTGAGAAAAAAAATAAGCTTACCCCCAGCAGTATAAATACAAAAAACAGATTCGGTTTTGTAGCTGTGCCCTTTAACTTCATCGTCAACCTCCATAACGATTATAAACAAAATGTCCTACTCTTTTTTCGACACAAGAATAGGACATTCCTTCTACTATCTTTTCGCTTATTTATTTATCTTTATCTCTTCTGGTCGTTTTATTTCTGGCTCTCTCATTTTTTACTTCATCTCTATCTCTACCGTTTTTACCTTTTGCTGCGTCTTGATCATTTTGTTGATTGCTTTTCTTCTCCTTGTTTACTTGATTCTTCTTCTCATTCTTCTTTTCATTTTTTTCTTTTAATTTCTCTTGCTTAGCAGATTCTTTTTGCTGTTTTTTAATTTCCTTTTCTCTTTCTTTATCCATCTTTATTAATTGTTTCTCCGCCTGTTTGGTATGAGAGATAATTTGCCCAGGATTACCACCTGCAGCCTTAATTGCCTGAACGACACCAGAAAATTTAGCAGCTTCCGGATCGACCTCTATTCCCTCTTCCCTTGCTTGCAGAACCACCGCATATTTTCCCGGGGATAATTGGGCTTTTTGGGCTTTCTCATAAAACTTAGGCTCTATCTCCAACATTTCTACTTGAGCTTCAATATTTTGCAGATTTAACTCATTTTTAATCTCCGCCGTCAGCTCTTGAGCTATTTCCGGAAAACTCCTTTCCGAACAATAAGTAATAATTATATTATTTTCTTTTTCCGCTGTGATGTACTGTCTAGCTACTGCTTCTTCAGTAATAAGTTTGAGTGCTTTATTTACGGAAAGATTATTAAAATCAAGTCCCTGCAACAATTGCTTCCCATCCTCATTTAAACCCCTGACTTCTTTCACAACACCTTCTTTGTCTACACCTAATTCCAGACTGGGGTTGATATCAATCCCCACATAGGCTATGACTTCTTGTCCCATCGGATAAAAGTACTCTGCCACAAATGGTATCGCCAAAAGAAGGAAAATAATACTTGCCGCTAATACTCCCAGCTTTTTCAAAGAAAAGAAATTGTTCTTAGAAACCACAGGAGTAGTAAATTCAATCTCACTACCAAGTTCGGGTAAGTCTTCTTTCCTCCAGGGAAGATTAATAAATTCCCCGCTAGGAGTCATTACAACCAATGTGTCAAAAGATGCCTCCATCACTAAACCGGTGCCCTTTTTCAACATTCGTTCACCCCTCCAATCCTGCCAAATAATCTTGCAAAAAATAAAATTCTCCCCACATAATAATTACTAAAGCTATAATATACTTTCGTCGTCTCTCCAAGGTTTTGCGACTAACCTTTACCTCTTTCATTAAATTTTTTAAAGGAAGAGTTTTCGTCTTTTGTAAATAATTAAGATAACCCTTTTTTTCATAGATAAGCTTGGCCACCTGATAAGCCGTTATTCTTGCATCCTGATGCCTAGGCGATTCAGCAACTAAATCCTTAAATTCAATGCCATACATTTTTAATTGCTCAGAATATTCCAGCAACTCGTCCCGCCGCATTTTCGCTGTTTCCTCTTCATAATGATGCTCAACTGCACTTTGCCAGGTCAGTTTATCTATCGGAGTAGTTAAATCATCTTTATTATCATCATCCCGTAATAAAGACGACCAAGGTACATCTTTAACCCTTTGTTTAGATTGACGAAAATAATCGATCAGACGATTCCTGATAACCAGCTCGGCAAAACTAAAAAAGGATTTCCTTTGCTCTATATTATATTTATTCAAGGCCTCGTTAAAGGCTAAGATAGCTATACTAACTTCGTCATCCTCCGGATAGACAAATCGCTTACAGGTACGCGCCGTTACCTTTAAAATAAAAGGATAGTATTTTTTGATTAAACCTTCCCGCGCATCTTCCTTACCCTGCTGGACTTGGAGAATACTACTTCTAATTTCTAAGCCCAACATTATCACCCCACATCTCTTAATTATATCTTTCGTTTTTCGCTTGCTCTTTATGAGGGTTCTGGGAAACAAATAATTTTAAACTTCCTGCTTTTTTTTCGGTGTATACCTTTCTTTTTCACTAAAAATACAGCCGCAGTATTGCTGTCTATACATTTTTTCCTCTTTAGACTTTAGTACCCCTTCCTGATAACCGCTCCGAAAATCTTGATAATAAAAAGGTACACCTGTTTCTAAGGAAACGGAAGTAGCAATTTCGCGAATCAGCTCATGTTTTTGAAAAGGACTAACCAGGAGCGTTGTGGTGAAAGCATCAAAATTACCCTTTTTGGCAATCTGGGCGGCTTTTGTTAAACGCATCCTATAACAAAGGCGGCATCGTTCCCCCTCTCGAAATACTACATCACGTAAAAACTTCTCTAATTCATAGGAATCATCTACAATAACTGGTAACTCTATTTTTTGCGCATATTCCGTTAGTGTCTCCAGCCTTTTCGTAAATTCGGTAAAGGGATGGATATTGGGATTAAAAAAATACCCCCTGATTTGATGTCCTTCTTGGCGTAATCTATCTACGGGGTAAATACTACAAGGTCCGCAACAAACATGAAGCAAAATTTTCATAAATATTCCCCCTACCATAAATTAGCTTGATTATCATCTGACCGTTCTGAGACATAAGGTATCCCTAAATGTTGATAGGCTAAGTGCGTCACCATTCTACCTCTGGGCGTTCTCTGCAAAAAACCCAGCTGGAGTAAATATGGTTCATAAACATCCTCGATCGTACTTGTTTCCTCGCTTATGGCAGCAGCTAAAGTATCAACCCCTACTGGTCCGCCCTGAAATTTTTCGATAATCGTCATTAACATCGTACGATCGATAGCATCTAGACCTAACTGATCTACTTCTAACAGATTCAAAGCATGATCAGCTACCTGACGATTAATCACCTTAGATCCTTCCACCTGAGCAAAGTCCCGCACTCTTTTTAATAAACGATTGGCAATACGCGGAGTCCCTCTAGATCTTTTCCCTATTTCTACTGCTCCTTCTCGATTAATAGCTACATTAAGAATATGTGCCGCTCTTTCCACAATAATAACTAGATCTTCCGTATTATAAAATTCCAAACGACCTACTACCCCAAATCTATCACGCAGGGGTGCCGTCAAATTACCTGCCCTGGTAGTGGCGCCAACTAAGGTAAAGGAGGGTAAATCAAGGCGAATAGAACGGGCACTTGGTCCTTTTCCGATAATTATATCGAGGCAATAATCCTCCATCGCCGGATAAAGAATTTCTTCTACCGTTCTGTTTAAACGGTGAATCTCATCAATAAACAAAACATCATGTGGCTGCAAATTTGTTAAAATGGCTGCTAAATCCCCTGCCCTTTCAATTGCTGGCCCTGATGTGACCCGGATTTGCGATTGCATTTCATTGGCAATAATATTAGCCAATGTTGTCTTTCCTAAACCCGGTGGTCCATAAAGCAGGACGTGATCTAAAGATTCCTTTCTCTGTTTTGCGGCAGCAATAAAAATACGCAAATTTTCTTTGATCTTATCCTGACCAATATATTCATCCAAAGATGTAGGTCGTATATTTAATTCCTCTTTTTCTTCCCTGATTAAACTCGGTGTAACAATTCTCTCTTCACCCATTTAGCTTCCCCCGTTTATTATTTAACAATATTCTTTAAAGCTAGCCGAAGCAAATCTTGCACCGCATAATCCTGACCGTCTTTGATCACAGGTACAGCTCTCTGAGCTTCTGCCACACTATAACCTAAGGCTAATAAAGCGGAAACTGCTTCACTACGTGCATCAGTATTCTTATCTTCAATGCCGATACTGAGATCTGCATATTCTTCAGGCAAAGCTTCCTTCTGTAATTTATCTTTTAATTCTAAAACAATTCTTCCGGCTGTCTTTTTCCCTACGCCTCGAATCTGCACTAACGTCTGTATATCTCCTAGCATAATGGCTCGACGCAATTCAAAGCTGGACAAGTGTGATAAAATTGCTAGGGCTAATTTCGGTCCGATTCCCGAAACCTGCAACAAGGTCACAAACATTTCTTTCTCCTCAGCAGACAAAAATCCATATAAGCTTAATTCATCTTCACGTACATGTAAATAAGTAAAAATCGTTAATTCTTCTTTTACCGAAGGTAGTTTAGACAATGTTAATGAAGAGATGAAAAATCTATAGGCAATCCCACCCACTTGAACAACAATATAATTGTTCCCCTTTATTTGTAATTGTCCTTGGATAAATTCAATCAACGCATTCTCTCCTTCCCTAATAAACTGGAAGTACAACAGTTTCCATGACAAATCGCGATTGCTAAAGCATCGGCGGCATCATCGGGACGCGGAATCTCTGACAAATTTAAGAGAGATTTAACCATGAATTGCACCTGCTGTTTTTCTGCCCGGCCATAGCCAACCACTGCCTGCTTAACCTGTAAGGGGGTATATTCGTATACGGTTAACCCCCGTTGATAAGCCGCCAACATGGCTACACCCCTAGCCTCACCAACCACTAGTGCCGTTTTGACATTTTTATTAAAAAACAATTCCTCGATTGCCATTGTCTCGGGCTTATATTGATCAATTATTTGACTTACTCCTTGATATATTTCCTGGAGACGTTCCGGTGTTTCCTTCTGACTACTAGTTCGGATAACACCATATTCTATAGTTTTAAAGGAATTGCCCTGAACTTTAATTACTCCATAACCGGCAATGGCTATACCAGGATCTATCCCCAAAACAATCAATCATCTCACCCCGTTTTCTTTATTTCTCCATTACATCTGATTATCCTGCTGTTAACAAAAACCCGCCAATTGGCGGGTAGAAGAAATCTTACTCTAAACTTTTCATTATTTCCTCGGGTATTTCCAAATTAGTAAAGGTATTTTGCACATCATCATGTTCATCTAAATAATCCAGTAAACGTAATAATAATCTGGCTTGTTCCGGATCAGTAATTTCCACGTTTGTATCGGGAATCATGGAAATTTCGGCACTTTCAAATTCGAGTCCTTCCTCTTCTAATTCTTCTTTGACACTTTGAAAGGCACTTGGCTCTGTATAGATCTCTATTTCTTCCTCATCATCAAAACTAATATCTTCCGCCCCTTTATCTAAAACCAAGAGCAGTAAATCATCTTCACTAAGTTCTAAATTTTCCCGATTTAAAGTAAGAAGGCCCTTTTGTTTAAACATCCAGCTAACGCAGCCGGTTTCACCCATATTTCCGCCGTTTTTGGAAAAGATATGCCTGATTTCACCGGCTGTTCTGTTGCGACTGTCCGTAAGTACATTAATCATAATCGCTGATCCACCGGGACCATATCCTTCATAAGTTAATTCTTCAAAATTATCACTATCCGCTGCCCCGGCCCCTTTTTGAATAGCCCTTTGAATATTATCATTAGGCATGTTTACTGCCTTTGCTTTCTGAATGGCCACTTTCAGACGGAAGTTGATATCGGGATTGTCTCCACCAGCCCGTGCGGCAACAATTAACTCTCTACCGACCTTAGTAAACATCTTCCCTTTGATTGCATCTTGTTTCCCTTTTTTGTGTTTTATATTAGCCCATTTAGAATGACCGGCCATACAAAAACCTCCTTCAATAGATAATCAGGTAATCTTCAGCAAATAATTAGAACAAATAACTTATTATAGGAAAAGCACAGGTAATTCCTGTGCCTCAACACTTCTATCATAATTCTAACATATTATTTATCGCACAACAATTTTAAATTATGTATTTTAATTATGTCGAACTCTTCCGGAAATCTTATTCAGTTTGCAAAACAAACACTTTGACTTGACGACGTCCCCACTTCAAAGCTTCTTGCTCAGTATCCATAAATACATCAATGCGTTTTCCTTTAATACTACCCCCGGTATCCATGGCCGTACCATATCCATAGCCATCTACATATAACCTCGTACCTAAAGGAATGACTTTCGGATCAACAGAAATAGTACCCACACTTGGCCAAATGCCGGTATACGTCTTATTCCCAGTATGCGTATAAGCTGTGGCAGTCATCGTATAAGCTTCCGTAAATTCTAAAGAAGATCCACCTCTGGAAACTACCTGTCTAGTCCCCATCGCCACAATTTGCTTAACAGGCTCTTTAAGCACAACCTTCTCCACAAAATTTCTGGCAACTTCCTTGCCATTTTCCATAATTACTTCATAGATGCTTTTTTCGATCCCCTTTTCACCTTTTTGCAAGATTCGTGTTTCTCCGCTGAAAAGATCGGCTGAGGTTCTCTCTTCTGTGCTATATGCTAGCATCTTTTCTTCTGCAACCTTTTCCTTGGTAACACGAATAACCTCGATCTGATTAAGGGCAATTTCCCCGCGTCCCGGAATTGTTTTATCCTCCGAGTTCAGACAAATCGGTGCTTTGGCTAGAATATCCTCGACTGACTCCTTTTCTGTCCGCACAAATACTTCCTGATCATCAATTCTTATCTCAAATATTTTAAAATTCTGCTGTTCCTGTTTCTGTTCCTGTAATTCCTTTAGATTTAAGGCATAAATATCTTCAGTTATCTTCTCTGGGGGCGCAGCCATAAATAAAAAAGCTATTGCCGCTATCAAGAGGGAAATAAACTGGAGAAAGCTTTTATGCGTTTTCACCCTAGACACCTCCATGCAAATATACATTCAACAAACACATAATATTTTCCTCTATCTTTTCTCCTTTGTCAAATCTTACTAATTATATTATGTTTCGTTCAAAAAAAACACTACTTTATTAAGTAATGTTTTTTATTATATCAGATAAGATAGAATAAATCCAATTTATGCTTATCTTGCAATACCGTTTGCTGCTTTCTGATTTTCCTCTGTCCGTTCATCATGGTTTATCCCATTTTCCTGATTGCTACTAGCTTTTTCCTGATCTCTATTTTTAAGCGCTAACTCAGAATATGTTTTTAGATCAATGACTTTGTCATTATTTAAAGCGTATTCCTCATCATCTCTTTCAATGGTACCCAGAAATTTCCCTCTTTCTTTAAGTTCATCCTTATATTTTTCATCAAGATGCTGTAGTTGCTGAGTTTCTTCATCCTTTGAAGCTGGATAAACTACAGAATCACGAAGCAGCTCATCATAGGTCAAATCAGCTAAATCAATTTGATCAAAAGCTATCTTCTCACGTTTTATCGGAAATCTAAATAGACCTATATTTAGTTTCCATTTACCGTTTCTCTTGATAATTTCCCAAAGATCTGTATGTTCATCGATCAAAGGTTCGTATGTTTTTAGATTTGTTTCAATCATCCGATTATCATACCTATGATCAAACTTATTTTGATAATTATGTTCAAAAATACATTGTGCTAATTTGAGCTCCTTCTTTAATTCTCTGTTTAATTGCCAATCCTTTACCTTATGTAGTAAAGCCCCAATAATTGAGCCTCCTTGATAGGAAAGTCTAATTTTTCTATAGGCAACTTTATTAATTCCCTCTTCTTCCAAAACAAAACGTTCTAGGCAATCGCGTTCTTTAAAATTAATTTTTAATGTATCCGCACTTTGTTTATTTCTTCCAAATGCTTCTTTTATTTTCTGGAATACTTCTTTAAGACGAGAACTATCTCCATTACTCACCAATATCCCGATTTCTTGGTAATAATCAATTTTCTCGTTAACTAGGTTTAGCCTATAAAGATCCTTTTTTGTAAACTTCTTGCCATGTTTATCCAGCTTGTTCCATAGCTTGTTCCATTCAGCAAGATCCCTTTTCACCATTTTTTCAATTCTGATTGCATTTTCGTCCATCTTATCCCTTCTTTCATTATTATTACACTTAATATGACTTATTATTCCATTATATTCTGTATATACTGTAAAATACCTGTAAAAAAAATTACAATA
>Ga0265294_10003179_pt1 | contig 21164 bp, 24 predicted proteins | sample MunlanPumphouse3_FD_192504 | JGI IMG/M metagenome (GOLD analysis project Ga0265294, IMG submission 192504) | Groundwater microbial communities from a municipal landfill in Southern Ontario, Canada - Pumphouse #3 | ecosystem: Environmental > Aquatic > Deep subsurface > Groundwater | place...
CGGTCCTCGACCGCCCCGAACGGTGCACAAACTGCCGACTGCAGGCCCTCTACGGCAGGACGCTCTGCGGAGTCTGCCGGATGATCTGCCCCGACCAGGCGATAGCCTGGATCGAGGAGAAGCCATTTGAGCCGCACCGGGTGGAGGTGGAGTTTTGAGCAGAGTTGAGTTCATGCAGGGAAATGCCGCCTGTGCGGAAGGCGCGCTCGCGGCCGGGTGCCGGTTCTTCGGCGGCTACCCGATCACACCGTCGACCGAGATCGCCGAGACGATGGCCCGGAGACTCCCGAAGGTCGGCGGGGTCTTCATCTCCATGGAAGACGAGCTCGCAAGCATCGCCTCGGTCATCGGCGCCGCCTGGACAGGGACGAGGGCCATGACCGCGACGAGCGGGCCGGGATTCTCACTGATGATGGAGAACATCGGCTACGCGGCGATGACCGAGACACCGTGCGTCATTGCCAACGTCCAGCGGGGCGGCCCGAGCACCGGCCAGCCGACGCGGGCGGCACAGGGGGATATGCTCCAGTGCCGGTTCGGGTCGCACGGGGACTACAGCATCATCGCGCTCTCCCCGAACTCTGTCCAGGAGATGTTCGACCTGACCGTAAAGGCGTTCGACCTCGCCGACCGGTTCAGGGTCCCGACCTTCCTGATGGCCGACGAGATCATCGGGCACATGCGGGAGCGGGTGACCATCCCGGATTCAGTCGAGGCCACTCCCCCACGCCCGCTCGCGGAAGGTTCGCTCCCCTTCGCGGCCGACGACGACGGCACCCCGGGGTTCGCACCCTTCGGCTCGGGGAGGGCGGTCCACGTGACCGGCCTCACCCACGACGAACGGGGCTACCCGGACACCACCGACCCGGAAGCGCATGACCGGCTGGTGCGGAGGCTTGTCACGAAGGTCGAGTCGGCCCGGCGCGCAATCGCCGACTACGAGGTTGTAAACCCCGACGCCGAGACAGTCTTCGTCACCTACGGTGCACCGTCCCGGACGGTGGAGCAGGTGATCCATGACCACCCCGACGGCTCGATCGGGCACCTGCGCCTGCGGCTTGTCTGGCCGTTCCCGGAGTTTGCCCTCCAGGAGTTTAAGAATGCAAAGGTCTTCCTGATGCCGGAACTGAACCTGGGCCAGATGGTGCGGGAGGTCCAGCGCCACGTGGACCAGCCGGTCATACCGATCCCGAAGATCGGGGGAGAACTCCACACCCCCGCCGAACTCGTCCGGGCACTGGAGGCGCACCGATGAGCGCGTCCGAGTGGTTCCGGGAGGACCGCCTCCCGCACATCTACTGTACCGGGTGCGGCAACGGGACGGTCATCAACTGCACCCTCGCGGCCGTGGAGGAGATGGGCTGGAACCAGAACGAGACGGTCTTCGTCTCCGGGATCGGGTGCTCTTCCCGCGCTCCCGGCTACATCCTCACCGACTCGCTCCACACCACCCACGGGCGAGCGCTCGCATTCGCCACCGGGGTGAAGATGGCGCGGCCGGAGTTCAACGTCGTGGTCTTCACCGGCGACGGGGACCTTGCCGCCATCGGCGGGAACCACTTCATCCACGCCTGCCGCCGGAACGTGAACATGACCGTGGTCTGCATGAACAACCAGATCTACGGCATGACCGGCGGGCAGGGGAGCCCGACGACACCGCCGGGCGCGATCTCGTCGACGACGCCATACGGGGCGACCGAACCGGCCTTCGACCTCGCGGAACTCGCGGTCGCCGCCGGCGCGAACTACGTCGCCCGCTGGACATCCTACCACGTCAAAGAGCTCACGAAGGCCATCGTCACCGGGATGCAGACGCCGGGGCTCGCCTTCATCGAGGTGCGCCTCCAGTGCCCAACGAACTACGGCCGTCACAACAAGCTCCGGACGGTTCCGGCGATGATAGAGTACCTCCGGGGCAACGCGATGCTTCTCGAGAAGTACAACCGCCTCGTCGCGGGAGGAAAGCCGATTCCTGAGGGCACCTTCACCGTCGGGGAGCTGGTCCGGCGAAACCGGCCGGCGATGGGGGTGGTGAAGCGATGAGACACGAAGTCAGGTTCTCGGGATACGGCGGGCAGGGGATCATCCTCTCCGCGGTCATCCTCGGGCGGGCGGCGGCGCTCTACGACAACAAGTACGCCGTCCAGACGCAGGTCTACGGTCCGGAAGCCCGCGGCGGGGCCTCGATGGGGCAGGTGGTCATCGACGATGCGCCGATCCGCTACCCCGAGGTGGTCGACCCCGACATCTACGTCATCATGTCCCAGCAGGGGTTTGAGAAGTACGGGAGCCGTGCCGGGAAGGACGCGGTCATGCTCCTTGATACCGACCTGGTCCGGTCCCGGCCGATCTCGCGCTACTACGAGATCCCGGCGACGACGGAGGCGAGAGAGACCCTTGGTAAGGAGATCGTCGCAAACATCGTCATGATCGGCGCCCTCTCAGCCGCGACCGGGGTCGTGAGCAGGGAGGCGATCGAGCGTGCGGTCCTCGATAGCGTCCCCAAAGGCACCGAGAATCTGAATCTCAAGGCACTGAAGCGAGGATTTGAACTCGGAGAACGAGCGTGTAAATCATGAAACTACTGGAATACGAGGCAAAACGAGTCTTTTCTGAGTACGGCATCCCGGTCCCGAAGGGAGCCCTCATACGGGCGCCTGAAGAGGTCGCGGCACACCTGCCGGATATCGGCGATACGGTTGTGCTGAAGGCGCAGGTGGACGTTGGCGGGCGCGGAAAGGCCGGCGGCGTCCTGATGGCCGATGGTGCGTCGGCGGAGAGCACCGCACGGGAACTTTTTTCCCGGGAGATCAAGGGGGTCCCGGTACGGGAGGTCCTCGTGGAGGAGCGCCTCGCGATCGAGCACGAGTACTACGTCAGCATCGCCATCGACCGGTCGAGCCGGCAGCCGGTGGTCCTCTTTGCCGACGCCGGCGGGGTGGAGATCGAGAACGCAGCACGAGAGGACGAATCCGCCGTGCGGAGGGTCATCGTATCGCCTCTCCTCCGTGACATCCCGCCGTTTTTGATGCGAGAACTCCTCGACGGGGCACCGAAGGCACTCGCGCCCGTCATCAATGCTCTCTACCATGTATTCCAGGAGAAAGACGCCATGCTCGCGGAGGTGAATCCCCTTGTGACGACGCCGCAGGGGGTCTACGCGGCGGACGCGAAACTGATCGTCGACGACAACGCCCTCGCCCGCCAGGGGATAACGGTCAACCGCGACCTCTCCGAGCGTGAGCGTGAGGCCGAGAAGCACGGGTTCTCCTACGTGGAGCTGGACGGGACCATCGGGGTCATCGGCAACGGCGCCGGGCTCACGATGTCGACGCTCGATCTCATCGAGTACTATAACGGCCGGGCTGCAAACTTCCTCGACGTCGGGGGCGGCGCCGACCAGGAGCGCGTGACACACGCCGTCAGACTCGTCGCGAGCATGCCCGGCATCTCGGTGATCGTGGTCAACCTCCTCGGTGGGATCACCCGGTGCGATGAGGTGGCGAAGGGGATCATCGCCGCCGGCGTCGCACCGACGGTCATCGTCCGGATGGCCGGGACGAACGAGGAGGAAGGACGGCGGCTGCTCGCCGAATGCGGCTACCGGATGCTTGAGAGCATGGATGCAGCCGTGAAGGCAGCGATGGAGGTCAGATCATGATCTACGGTGACAGAAACCTTGGGGTGATCGTCCAGAACATCACCGGGAGGCAGGGCACGTTCCACACTGAACTGATGAACACCTACGCCCGCGAGGTCGGCGGGCGGGGCGTCATCGCCGGGACCGCGCCCGGCAAGGGAGGACGGGAGGTCCACGGCGTCCCGGTCTACAACACCGTCCGCGAAGCGCTCCGCGAGCATGACGCAACCGCGAGCGTCATCTTCGTACCCGGAGGTGCTGCAGGCGACGCGATCATGGAGGCGGCGCACGCGGGGATCGCCCTTGCCGTCGTCATCACCGAGCATATCCCGGTCCATGACGCGATGTCGGCGATCGCCTACGCGAAACTGCATGACTGTACGGTCATCGGCCCGAACTGCCCGGGGCTCCTCTCGCCGGGGGAGTGCAAACTCGGGATCATGCCGGCCCACCTCGCCCGCCGCGGCAACGTCGGCGTCGTCTCCCGGAGCGGCACCCTCACCTACGAGGTGGTCGACGAACTCACCCGTGCAGGCATCGGCCAGAGCACGGTGGTCGGGATCGGCGGCGACCCGGTGATCGGCCAGACCTTCGTGGATGTCCTCGCCCGGTTCGAGGACGACCCGCAGACGAAGGCCGTCGTCGTCATCGGCGAGGTGGGCGGGAACCTCGAAGAGGAAGGGGTCCGGTCGACCAGCCTCCCGGTCGTCACCTACATCGCCGGCGTGAGCGCCCCCCCGGAGAAACGGATGGGCCACGCGGGGGCGATCATCGAGGGTGGCGAAGGTGACGCGCGTTCCAAGGTCCGGAGACTCTCAGCCCTCGGGGTTCCGGTTGCGTCCCGCCCCTCAGAGATACCCGGGTTGATCCGCGAGGTGTTATGAACGGCGACCTGATGCTTGCCACTGCCTGCGAAGTAGCAGTGAAGATCAATGCACGGGCGGTCGTCTCGTTCGTCGACCAGACCCCGATCCCTCCGGGAGTACCCGAGGTCCCGATCATCTGGGTGCAGGAGCTGCAACTCGACGTTCTAAAAGACCTCACCATGCACGACATTCTGGAGGTGAGCGAACGGCACATGCTCGATGCTGCCGTCCACCTCTACCTCCGGCGGAGCCTGGAGAGCGGTCTCGTCGTCGGGGTCTTTCCCTACGCCGTCATCATCTACGACATCGAGGAGGGGAAGAACTTCATCAACCTCAAGGACTTCTCCGACATCGTCCCCCGCGAGGTGCTCCACGCGGCTCTTTCGCTCGCCCTTGAGATCGCGGTCGAAGGCAGGGAAGGACGGTCTATCGGCACCGCGTTCATCATAGGAGACCCGGAAGAGATCTTCAAACACTCCCACCAGGCGATCCTCAATCCCTACCAGGGGCAGCCCGCTGCATTGCGGGACATCAAGAACAAGGATACCTGGGAGAGTGTTAAAGAGTTCGCCCAACTTGACGGCGTCTTCGTCATCGACAAGACCGGGGAGGTGCGGTCGGCGGGGCGGTACCTCGACGTCACCGGGCGGGGCGTCTCTCTTCCCGGCGGCCTTGGGGGGAGGCACCGCGCAACCGCATCCATCACTCACGAGATCCCGGCCATCGGCATCACGGTCTCCGAGAGCGGGGGCATGGTGCGCATCTTCAGGGGCGGCAACTGTAAGATCGGCATTCGTGCAGACATCCGCGTCCGTAGTGACGGTTAGAAACGGTTATATGAATTGCAATCATTTCTTTTATCATACTTTAGAACTACGGTGGATTTAATGACCCGGAACATCAGCGTTGAAGGGCTTGACCAGCTCCCGATCGAGAAGCAACGAATTGAACTGGTGGAGAGGAAGTGCCTGGGGCACCCTGACAGCCTTGCGGACGGCATCGCGGAGTCGATCAGCCGGGCGCTCAGCAGATCATATCTGGAGGAGTGCGGCAGCGTCCTGCACCACAACACCGACCAGGGCGAGGTCGTGGCAGGGGAGTCGCTCCCGAAGTTCGGCGGCGGCCGGATCACACGGCCGATCTACTTCTTGATCTCAGGCCGGGCCACAAAGGCCTTCAACGGCGTGAACATCCCCGCGGACGCGATCGCTGTCGAAGCGGCACGGGATTACATCAAGACGATCCTTCCCATCATCAACATGGACCGCGACGTCATCGTCGACTGCCGGATGGGGAAGGGCTCGACCGACCTGCAGGACGTCTTCCGGTCCTGCGAAGGGGGGCTCCCCCGGGCGAACGACACCTCGTTCGGTGTCGGGCACGCGCCGTTCAGTGAGGCGGAAAGCATCGTCCGGGGCGTTGCGGCGTTCGTCGACAAAGAACTCCGCCCGAAGTACCCCGTCATCGGCCAGGACTGCAAGATCATGTGCCTGCGTGATGGCGACACCGTCACCCTGACGATCGCGATGGCGTTCGTGGACCGCTACTGCTCGAGCATCGCCGAGTACGTCGAGCAGAAGAACTTCCTGACGGAGCAGATCGCTCACGTCGCGAAGCAGTTCACGAGCAGAAAGGTCAACGTCGCCATCAACACCGCCGACGACCTTGATGCCGGCAGCGTCTTCCTGACGGTATCAGGCACCTCGGCCGAGATGGGCGACGACGGGTCCGTCGGCCGCGGCAACCGCGCGAACGGGCTGATCACTCCGAACCGCCCCATGAGCATGGAGGCGACGAGCGGCAAGAACCCGATCAACCACATCGGTAAGATCTATAACCTCCTCGCGACGCAGATTGCACAGGACTGTGTCACGGAGGTCGACGGCATCGAGGAGATGTATGTCCGCCTTCTCTCCCAGATCGGCTACCCGATCGACCAGCCGCATGTGGCAAGTGCTCAGGTTCTCACAAAGCCGGGTGTAGCCATCGAGTCCGTCAAGCCCGATATCGAGGCGATCATCGATGGGTGGCTGGCGGAGATCACCACCATCACCGAGAAGGTCATCAGGGGCGATCTCTCCACCTTCTGACCTCCTCGTCTCGGAGTTGTCGTCCCATGAGTAAACCAGCATCCCGAAGAACTGATCCCGGGCTCGTCCGTCTCGCCATCCCGAACAAAGGGAGAATTGCCGGGCCCATCAACGATCTGATCGAGAAGAGCGGCCTGCACCTGGTCGACGGGGGCGAGCGGCGGCTCATCACCCAGACGCGCGACCCGAACGTGGAGATCCTCTTCGCCCGCCCGATCGATATCCCGGAGTACGTGGCAAGCGGCGTCGCCGACCTCGGTATCACCGGGAAGGACATGGTCATGGAGCGGGGCTCGACGGTCGAGCAGGTCCTCGACCTGCAGACCGGCAGGGCAACGCTCGTTGTCGCCGTGCCGGAAGAGTCCGATATCGAGACCGTCGCCGACCTCGCGGGGGCGAAGGTGGCGACTGAGTTCCCGACGATCACCCGTTCGTTCTTTGCTGAACATGGGGTCACCGTCGCGGTGGTGACCGTGGGCGGGGCCTGCGAGGCGACGCCGCACCTCGGGATTGCCGACGCCATCGTCGACCTCTCCTCTTCGGGGACGACACTCCGGACGAACCATCTCCGGGTCATCGAGGAGGTCCTCACCTCCACGACGATCCTGGTGGCAAACCCCGGTGCTCTCGTGGTGAAGAAGGAGAAGATCGACGAGATCGTCCTCGCCCTCGAGAGCGTCATCCGGGCAAAGGGACAGTGCTACCTGATGATGAACGTCCACCGGAGCGCTCTATCCGACGTCAAGCAGGTGCTGCCCGGCCTCTCCGGCCCGACGGTGATGGATGTGGCATCCGACGAGAATCTGGTCGCCGTTCACGCTGTCGTGAAAGAAGACCGGGTCTACCAGTTGATCAACCAGTTGAAACGGGCCGGCGCAAAAGACATATTAGTCATGCCCATTGAACGGATCATACGCTGAATCACATGGAGATCTATCCTGCAGTCGATATCCTGGACGGGCGGTGTGTGCAGCTCGTGCAGGGGCGGCCGGAGGCGGCGACGGTTTATGGCGAGCCGGCCGCCTGGGCACGCCGGTGGCTTGACCTGGGAGCGGACGGCCTGCACATCGTCAACCTCGATGGGGCGTTCGGCCGGGCGCAGAAGAACGCCGACCTGATCCGCGCCTTCATAGAAGAGACCAGCGCTTTTGTCGAACTCGGCGGCGGGATCCGGAGTGTGGAGGATGCCGCCGGGTGGCTCGATACCGGCATCGACCGGGTGATCCTCTCGACACTTGCCGTTCGCGAACCGGAGACGGTCCGGATCCTCGCCGACGAGTTCGGGAGCGAGCGGGTCATGCCCGGGATCGATGCCCGGGGAGGCGAGGTGATGATCGAGGGGTGGGAGTGCCCGGCAGGGAGTTACCTCACCTGGGCGGAGCGGTTCGAAGACCTCGGCGCAGGGTCGCTCCTCTACACGAACGTGGACGTGGAGGGGCTCCAGCAGGGGATCGCGCTCGGCCCCGTGACGGACCTCCTCGGCCGAACGGGCATTCAAGTCGTGGTCTCTGGCGGGATATCGAGCGTCCGCGACGTGCACGCGCTCCGGGAAGCCGGGGCAGCTGGGGCGGTTCTCGGTTCGGCCCTCTATGCCGGAAAGGTGCACCTCCCCGAGGTCCTGGAGGCGGCGCATGCGAACAAGTGAGATCTCGCGAAAGACGAAGGAGACCGATATCAGCCTCAACCTCGACCTCGACGGCACCGGGACCGGGACGATCGAGACCGGCATACCGTTCTTCGACCATATGCTGACGTCGTTTGCCCGCCACGGTCGGCTGGATCTCACCGTCCGGGTGACCGGGGACCTCGCGGTGGACGCCCACCACACCATCGAGGATATCGGGATCGTCCTCGGCACGGCCATTGCCGAAGCGGTCGGCGAGGGGAGGGGGATAACCCGGTTCGCCGACGCCGCCGTCCCGATGGACGAGGCGCTCGCCCGGGCGGCACTCGATATCGGTGGCAGGGGATACCTCGTCTTCGAGGCCCCCTTCTCGCTGACGGGCCCGGGCGGGATCCCTGGCGACCTCATCGAGCATTTCTTCTTCAGTCTCTGCACCAGAGCCGGGATCACCGCCCACATCACGGTCACGGGCAGGAACGACCACCACATGTGCGAGGCGGCGTTCAAGGCGTTTGCCCGGGCACTCCGGGCGGCTGTGGCAATCGACCCTGCGGTGGGCGGGGATGTGCCGAGCACCAAGGGAACACTCTGATCCGAAAGGGTCACAACAATTTTTTCAGGCTCACCACGGTAGCGGAGAGCAGTCGTGCCACGAGAGCGACGTAGCTGTGTGCAGGACAGGAGTTGCGAAGGGATCGCCCCCACTCTCGGCCCGCGACAAAGGGGGGCCAGAATCGCAGGGAGGGGGGTCATACAAGCAACCAGCATGGCGGTCGGGCGTCTGACGGTAAGAAACTGGGACGGGTCCGAGGTATGGGGCTTTTCTTCGCCTGGTATTCTGCTAGTTGCTGACTGAATTCCAGTGTCTCCTCACGCTCTACTCGCTGAAGAATCGCCTGAACTCAGATCAGACCACCAGACACGGCATCGTCCAGCAAAAACCTACAGAACAGAGACCCGAGAAGGGGGTCCGAGAGACCCCCGGTAAAGAGAAGGGAGGACGACCGAGTTACGCGGACTTAACCGCGAGCTCGACGTCTTCTGCCTTGATCGTCTTGCGTCCTGCGTGCTGGGCAAGCCTGTTGGCTTCCTTGGTCAGCTCGGCGATATACGCCTCAGCCTTCGTGACCAGTGCAGCAGCGGCGTCGCTGCCGACTCTCTCAGCGCCATTCTTCTTTGCGATACGTACAACCGCAGCAATAGGTAGATCTGCCATAATCAAATTCACCTCTAAAAAGAAGTGTATTAGTTAATATTTAAACATTTCGGGATTATCTCGAAGATTTACGTTTCCCTCCATCATCGGGGGAGCATATGAAGAGTGCACTCGGATACCGGGCAGAAAATTGGGGCAATTGAAAGGAGACCGGAAACGAGCCGGTTTGGGGAAGCACCTCATTAACTACGATTTCTGAGATTTCACCAGCGATTTCGCGAGGAATATTGCATTCGTATAATCTGCTGAGGCGCGCGAAGTATCTACGAAAATTTTATCGATATTTACCACTGGAGCACCATGCCCGGCCCCGGCTCCCAGGAACGTGAGCGTACGAAAGATCAGGTTCCCGGAGATCCCGTCAGGAGCAACGACCATCCCATACTGCCTTGCGGCGTCTTCAATCAGGATCTCCGTGTGCTCCGCGCCGGTCAGGCGCGCAACGAGTTCGGCGTCCGCCATCGTCCGGTCGACAAACGGGTGCCGCCCGAGATCCCCGAGCCGCCCTCCCGAGAGGACCGCCACCCCCCCGGAAAGTCCGAAACTCCGGGCTATTTCTCGGCCGCGTTCAACGAACCGCACCTTTTCGGCGACCGTCCAGCCCTCGTCGACCCCGACCGGGGCGAGGAGGAAGAGATGCCCATCGGCAGTCTCGAGAAGGGCGATCCGTTCCAGGTGGTCAACGCCTGCGGCCAGCTTGAGGGCCGCGAGCGTGGTGGACGCAGGCAGGGTACCCCTGACGGCGGCATCGATCCTCCCGGTGACGAGAGCATCGATGAGAGCTGCCCCGGGCTCTTCAGCCTCAACGACCGTTACATCTTCCCCGAACGAACCGGCAGTCCCGGGGTGGGAAAAAAGAATAAGGTCGGCCTCGCGACCGGCTGCCTGGATGGTCGCGAGGATCTTCTCATCCGGGGATGTCGCACCAAGTCCGACCGTTACCGGCATGCCTCTCCATCAGTGAAGATCTGCATGATGCCGTTACGGTCCAGGTCGAAGACCTGTGTCTCCCGGCCCAGGTACCTGACAGTCAGCCTCCCGGTCCCATCAACCTCACCGATAGGTGCGGCGGCAATACCGACATCGGTAAACCGGCGGCAGACCTCCTCCACGTTCTCCTCCTTCACGGTCAGGATGAACCCCATGCCGGGATACATACGCACCCACTGCTCGAAGGGAAGGTCCAGCGCCGCGAGGTCCGGACGGGGTATCGCCTCAAGGTCGATCACCGCACCCTTCCCGCTCACCTCAAGGAGCATACCGAGGGTCCCGATGACCCCGGGGTTGCTGATGTCTTTGCCGGCCGTCACCAGGTGCTCTTTTCCCAGGTCCGCCATCACCTGGATCTGGGCCCGCACCTCCTCTGCCGACTTCATCGTGACCGAGTCCCAGTTGAAGCTGCACGACGGGTGTACCCGGCCGTTGAGGTCTATTGCTGCGACCACCCGATCGCCTTCCTCTGCCGTATCCGAGAAGATGAGCTGGTCCATACGGGCCGTCCCAAGGATCGCCACATCCACAACGCTGTACGGCGTCTCCGGGTGCAGGTGCCCGCCCACGATCGGGACGCCGAACTGGGTGGATGCAGTGACCATGCCCCGGGTCACCTCGTCGCGGATCACGTCGTTCGTGACGGAGAGAATATCGACCATCGCAACAGGTCTTCCCCCCATGGCCGCGATATCATGGACGTTCACGAGCACAGCACAATACCCGGCCCAGAACGGGTCCGCCTCCATGAGCTTGCTCCAGATACCGTCTGCCGCAAGCAGTAGCGCATCTTCCGCATTATGCCGGATGACCGCGGCATCCTCACCGAACGAGGCGATGACATCAGGGCTCTCGATCTGGAGCGACCGGACCATCTCCCCGATCACTTTCTTCCGGGTAACACCCTCGTATTCCCTGACGGCACGTGCTACCGTATCGGTGGAGCAATCTTTCACCACAAGAACACCAACACTCCACTTTTCTTAATGGTATTCTGCCTCATCAGAGATAATGTATTTGATTCACCGGTATTATGCACTCTGTTCTGAGAGCAGAACCGAGCGAGGGAGAGCCGGCCGGCTCCGCTCCGGGAGAGGGGGCGGAGCGCCCCACCGGGGCGAGCGCGGCCCGATGGCAGGGTGCCCCGCGACCTCCGGATATCCTGCCAGGGTTGTATTTTTGATGCACCGCGTCGAATAGATCGATATGGACTGGGTGGAGAAGTACAGGCCGCAACATCTCAAGGACGTTGTGGGAAACTCCGGCGTCATCAGGCAGATGTACGAGTGGGCGCAGGACTGGTCGCGGCAGAAGAAACCGTTGATCCTGTATGGAAAACCCGGTATCGGCAAGACATCGAGCGCCTATGCTCTTGCGAACGACATGAACTGGGAGGTGGTGGAGCTGAACGCCTCCGACCAGCGGACCAAATCAGCCCTTGAACGGGTGGCGGGATCGGGCTCCACCACGGCCAGCCTCACCGGCGCGAGCCGCAAACTGATCCTGCTCGACGAGGCCGACAACCTGCACGGGCAGGCGGACCGGGGCGGGGTGAAGGCGATCGTGGAGATCATCGCAGCATCGCAACAGCCGATCATCCTGATTGCAAACGACTACTACTCCCTCGCGCGGGAACTCAAGGCAGTCACGGAGCCGGTGCAGTTCCGGGCACTCCAGGCTCGCTCAATCGTCCCCCGTCTCCGCCAGATCTGTGCTGCAGAGGGCGTAACATGCGATCCCGCAGCGCTCAACGAGATTGCGAGCCGCGCCAGCGGCGATATGCGGGCCGCAGTGAACATGCTCTATGCCGCGGCTATCGGGAAGGAGCATATCGTGGCAGGCGACGTCCACACCTCCGCAAAGGACGAGCGGTCCACCATCTTTGAACTCGTCGGCGCGGTCTATTCGGGGCGGCGAGACGCCGACCTGCTCCGCATGGCGGTAGAGGTCGAGGGCACTCCCGATACCGTCGAACAGTGGCTCGAAGGGAGTATCGACCAGATGCCCGATCACGCCTCCCGGACAAAGGGGTATGCCTGCCTCTCAAGGGCGGACGAGTACATCGGCCGGACCTACCGGCGGCAGTATTACACGCTCTGGCGCTACGCGAACGCGGTCATGCTCATCGGCGTCGCCGACGCCGCCGGGGGGCACGGCATCCACAGCCGCATCATGCCGCCGTCACGCTGGCAGAAGATGGGAGCATCAAAGAAGCAGAAGGCCGTCAGGGCCGGCCTCTCCCGGAAGCTCAGCGAGATGACGCATATCCCCGAAGACGCGCTACGTGAAGACTTCTTCACCGCGATCAGCATCCTTGTCGAGCAGGATCCCACGGGGTACGTCCGCGAGTTCCAGCTGGATGCAGACGAGCTCGCCCTCTTCATCCACGACAAAGCCCGGGCCACGAAGATCGTCAAGGACGTGGCAAAAGAGGAGAAAGCGAAGGAGAAGAAGGCTTCCAGCAAAGAAAAAGCGCCAAAGGGTAAGGCATCCGGTAAAGGCAAGAGATCCGGAGACGACGACCCTCCCGGTGACGCCGGAGAGACGCGGCAGGATATCCCCCCGGGCCAGGCGACGCTCTTCTAAGGACAGCGGCGGTGGTAGCGGTGGAGGAGCACCGGGCCGCAGTCCAGAACCTCACCGCCGTCCCCGTAGATCTCGCAGCCCAGGTGGTAGACCAGGAGGTCACTGTTGACCCGGGCGGCAAGCGCGATCAGCGGCGGGACCATCTCCACACCGGGGCGCACGGCGTAGATCAGGTCCGCACCCGCATACAACCGGAGGTCGGGCTCGAAGATGTCGTCGGTCACCACGATGAGGCCGTCGTGCCGGATGCCGGGCCGGATGTCGGTGCAGAGGGCAAGAGCGCCGGCAGCCGCGACCGACCGTGCGGCGTCGGGGTTGTTGCCGATGCCCACTTCAACGGCCCGCCGGTAATGACCGGCAATATATTCCCCGATACCCCGTTCAATACGTTTATAGTGACACATTACCCAGAGATTAGGTAATGGGCGTCAATATTCTTTGGGACCAGCAGGCACCGGAAGGTATCGAGCTCCCGGTCGCCCGGAGGATCGCGATGATCCTCGAGCGGGAGACCGGACTCGTCGACTATCCGCTCCTCATCGACGGCTACGACCGGGACCGCGACCAGCACGATGCTCAAAAGATCCTGGACCGCCTGCAGGATACCCTCACCCGCAGATACGCGATCGACGGTCCCCTGCTGCTCGTCACCTCACGGGACCTGTATACCGGCGCGTGCGACTTCGTCTTCGGCCTTGCGAGGCCTGCTAGCGGTGTCGCCGTCGTCTCGACCGCTCGCTTCAGCAACGGCTACTACGGCCGGGTGCCGGACGATGCCGACCTGATCGACCGGACCGCAAAAGAGGGGGCGCACGAACTCGGGCACCTCCTCGGGCTCGGGCACTGCGAAGACCCCGAATGCGTCATGTTCCGGCCACGGACGCTGGACGAACTGGACCGAAAGAGAAAGATGCTCTGTCCGCCCTGCCGGGAGGCACTCGCGTCGCGGGAAGAGGAATAACGGCAAATTCCTGCCAGTCTCCCCATGAATCCCGGCGGTCATTCCCCATGGCGACAGCGGATACCTTCCGCCGGGAACACCTTCAGGCACTCCGGGGGGAGGAGTGTGCAGAATCGACCAAACAAAAGTATTAAACGAAACCTCCGGGAAACCTAGGAGTGATTTACCATGGGATACTCTTCTTCCTTGATCCAGCGAAAGTTCAAAGATATCGTTGGGAAACGCTACGAGTCGGTTCTCAAGGAGTATAGTGAGTTTCTGCTGACCGACGAGGAGATGCTCGTCCCGGAGGTCCGGTCGATCCTGGTGCCGCTCGACTCCTTCGTCCACGAGATCACCGATGAAGCCATCGACGTCCTCTCTGCCTATAACGCTACCATCTCGCTCGCCTACATCACCGATGCTGGGGTGCTGGACCTCCTTGAACAGACGCTCGACCGGCAATCGGCAGAAGATTTCCGGGCAAAGAAGGAAGCAGACGGCCGGGAACTCCTCGAGCGGATCACCGAGAGGCTCAAAGAACACGGCTTCCCAACCCAGACGCGGATGTTTGTCGGGCAGACGGGGGACGATGTCGTCCGCATGGCAAAGAATTACGACATGATCGCGCTCAACCGGCGCTATGCCGATGGAGAGGCGACCGATCTCTCGATCAGCCCGACTGTCCTGCGGATCTGCCAGCGGGTGGAGACCCCCGCGCTCATCTACTGATGGTGACCGATGGAAACCGTCGCGCTGATCGCAGTAGCGGTCTTTCTCTTCACCTACGCGCTCATCATCGATGAGCGGATTCACCGGGCGGTTGCCGCCATGCTCGGGGCGGCGATCGTCGTCTTCATCGGGATCGTCCCCTGGGAGGCGCTCCTCGAACATGTCGACTTCGGGACGATCTTCCTGCTCCTCGGGATGATGATCATCGTCAACACCGCCCGCGGCAGCGGCCTCTTTGAATACATCGCGATACGGACGGCAAAACTCGCAGGAGGAAGCCCTATCCGGGTCCTCGTCCTCTTTGCGATCGTGACCGCAGTGGTGAGCGCTTTCCTCGACAACGTCACCACAGTCCTCCTCCTCACCCCGATGCTCCTCTACGTCGCGAGGGTGATGAAACTCAACCCCGTCCCGTTCCTGGTCACGGAGATCTTCGCCTCCAACATCGGCGGAGCGGCGACGCTCATCGGCGACCCGCCGAACATCATGATCGGCTCAGCAGCCGGTCTCTCCTTCAACGAGTTCCTGATCCACCTCGGCCCCATCATGGCAATCAACATGGTGATCCTCCTCGGGATGATGTACCTCATCTACGGCCGGTCCATGCGGGTGAGCCCCGGCGAGCAGAAGGAGATGGTCCGGACACTCGACGGTCTCGACGAGCGGGCGGCGATCACCGACCGGTCGCTCTTCAACAAATCGGTGGCGGTCATCCTCTTCGTGGTTCTCCTCTTCTTCGTCCACGACCAGGTGGGAGCAATCCTGCACACTGTCCTGCCGTTCGTCGACCCGACGATGGGGCTTGAACCGGCTGAGGTAGCCCTCATCGGTGCGGCGATCCTCCTCTTCTGGAGCAGGCAGTCCCCGGAGGAGATCTTTGAGAAGATCGAGTGGCCGGCCCTCTTCTTCTTCGGGGGGCTCTTTATCATCGTCGGTGCTCTCGTCGAGACCGGCGTCATTGCAAGCATCGCCTCGGTCATGATCGAGAACATCAACTCGACCGGGGAGGCGATGTTCATCGTGACCTGGTTTGCCGCCATCGCCTCGGCGATCGTGGACAACATCCCCCTGACAGCAGCGATGATACCGCTCATCCAGAATCTGGGAGCGACGATGGACATCTACCCGCTCTGGTGGGCGCTCGCCCTCGGTGCGTGTCTCGGCGGGAACGGGACCATCATCGGGGCGTCGGCAAACGTGGTTGTTATCGGTATCGCCGAACGCGAGGGCTTCCACATCTCCTTCGTCGAGTTTCTGAAGGTGGGGATGCTCGTGCTCTTCGTGACGGTGGCGGTAGGGTTTGGAATACTCTGGCTAAAATTTGTGGTGTAATCATGAAGATACTCGTGCTTATGGATGGTTCGAAGTGGAGCCAGAAAGCGACTCTGCATGCGATTGAACTGGCAAAGCGGAAGAACGCCGAGGTAGTCCTCTTCTCGGTGCTAGATATCGTGGAGGCTAAAGCGATGGCGTTCAACTTCTGTACCCAGAGTGGTATCTGCGCCCAGCTGAAGGATTATGAAGGTCGGATCTGGCAGGATATGCACAAAGACATCCAGGATGAGCAGAACAACGTTCTCACCCGTTGCACGGGCGAGAAGATCCAGTGCTCCTCAAAGATCGTGGAAGGCCGCGTCAGGGACGAAGTCGTCAGGGAGGCGAACGCCGGCGCATACGGGCTGGTCGTCATGGGTGCGTTCGGCAAGAGCGGGAAGGCCCGGATCAGCGCCCTGATCGAGGAGATCGGTGGTGCGGTCAGGCCGCCGATGCTCGTCGTCCGGTAAAAAACCTTTTTTAGCCGCCCGGGGGAGCAGGGTTTCATATTGTTGGAGTAGTTCACCTGGCTGTTGCCTCTCGCATTGTCACGAAGGCCGGGCGGGGTGCGACGAGCCATAGGGCCGGAGCATGAACACCAACGGTGCGAGGTGCGACGGGCCGCAGGGTGCGACTGTCGGAACATGCGACGGTTCGGAGCGCGACTGGCGAAGGGCAGGAGCTTGAGAAGCCATCAGGCTTCAAGCCCTGAGCATGAGAAAACCAAAGGTCTTCGAGTGGGGGGCCACAGGCATCGCTACGCGATAGAGACAGGGGAGGGGGGATCCTCCCCCCTCCTCGTCGGCCCCTCCCCCAATGGCGATACTTCCACGGTCCACTGCATGGGAAGAGCCTGGAGAAGAACGGGATACCCGCTCGCCCCCAGGGTACGGCTTCCCATCGACTATCGCCACGCACCGCCACCGCCCCCAGGGCGGGGGAGGAGGCCGAAGGCCGGGTGGGGGTTTCAGAGGGGTAGGAACAGGAGAAGGGGTGTCTCCCTCCCGGCCGGGATGTTTCAGGTTGGCCGCGCTACCAGCACCAGGTATCGCACGCGAGGTCGCGGATACTCCAGCTCGCAAGAGTGCAAAAAGCGGGGGTTCTTCCCGAATCTACTCGACCCGTTCGAGGTCTTCTGAGAGATCACCTGAGAGGTCGACCGTCCAGAAGTCACCGCCGGACGGGAACACCATGGTGAAGTTCGTCGTGGTATCGACCTGCACCGTGCCCTCCGCCAGGGTCATATCGAGCACATGGCCGCCGGCGGCGCGGTCGCCGGTGATGAAGTGAAGGTGGTAGCCGGGGACGTTGACCCCTTCCGCCAGTTCCGGCATCCAGAACCCGACAGCGGTTCCGGTGACGTTCTCAAACGTAAAGACCGTCTGGTTTGCCGTCACATCGACGAGCCGCGGATAAGGCTTCTCCTGGGCAGGCACGCTCCGGGTCACCACGTGCGAGAAGGTGCCGTCCACCCGGAGCGCGTAGAAGAGGTTCTCTGAAGGGAACTCCGACTCCACGCGGTTCTGGAGAGCGGTCAGGTTCATCGGCGCGCCGACCGTGGTCGTCAGGTCCGGATCGAAGAAGGTCGCAACCGCAAACGGCGTCGTCGCGTTTCCGTCGACCGGGTAGGCCCGGCCATCGACCCGGATCAGGTACCACTCATCGTCGACGCCGATAAGTTCCCCGTCGAGCCGGTCGCCGCACCCGATCCCGAAGTCCCCATGATTCGCGAGCTCGTGAAACGTCATACTGCCGTCGTAGGTGCCCTGCAGGAGCGCGTCGATCGTCGAGACCTGAAAGAGCGTATCCCTATCTGCGCTTTCCCCGAATTCGGGAACCGGCAGGAGGGATGCGACCGCAAGACCGAGGCCGGCTCCGATGAGGAGGCAGGCGACGGCAACGATGCTGTAATGGAGCAATCTGCTCTCAACCATACACCGTCTCACAACTCCCCGATATCCTCGTACCAGAGGTCGGGGTGCTCCTCGATGAACGCGCTCATCATCTTCTTGCAGACGTCGAGGTCGAGATCGAGCACCTCGACCCCGTGCGACTCAAGAAATTCCCGTGCTCCGGGGAAGTTCACCGACTCTCCTACCACGACCTTCCCGATTCCGAACTGAACGGCTGCTCCCGCACAGAGATAACAGGGCATCAATGTGGAGTAGAGCGTGCACTCTGCATAGTTCTGGATCCGACCGGCGTTCCTCAGGCAGTCGATCTCGGCATGGAGCACGGGGTCGTCATCCTGAACACGGCGATTCCTTCCCCGGCCAATGATCCTGCCATCACGGACCAGCACCGACCCTATGGGTATTCCACCCTCCTGAAGGCCTGCTTCAGCCTCTTCGATGGCGCATTTCATGAACAGATCCATCTGATCTTCTCCCGGAGCGCTCAGTCTGACATATAAACTGATCGCAACTCTCAATCAGATAAAAAGAAGTCGTTACTGTATTATAAAGCCCTACGAGAGGGTGACGGCAATGTTGGGCTCAGACAGAAACCCGATCCGGACCCGGTGACTCCCGGGAAGAACAACCAGGATTCGTAGCAGCCCCGAGGGTCCGTCAGACGCTCGGGATCTCCCGCTCGGTCCCGATCTCGTCGAGCGCCTGCCGGGCAGCAAGCCTGACGTCGCGGTCGGCATCGCCGAGGAGGCGCACCAGAGGTTCCCTGGCCCGCATGTTCCCTATCCGGCCGAGCGCACGTGCCGCCATCCCCCGGACCCGGGGTTTTTCGTCGTCGAGCACCCGGATCAGGGGCTCGACAGCCCGGGGGTCACCGATGTTCCCAAGCGCCCACGCCGCCCCCGTCCGGACCCAGGAACTCTCGTCCTCCAGGCTCCGTATCAGTGGAAGCACAGGTTCGCGGTCGTCGAGGATCCCGAGCGCTCTCGCCGCTTTCCACCGGACATCGACATGCTCGTCCTCCAGCGCCCGGATCAGGGGCTGCACTGCACGGCGGTCCCCGAGTTCCCCGAGAGCATCCGCGGCCCGCCACCGGGCGTTGAGGTCTCCAGACCCCAGCATCGAGAGATACCGGTGGAGTTTCTCCTCCCTGCTGAGGACGCTGATCTCCTCTTCGGGCAGCACCGAATCCTTCCCTGCCATAGGCCACCTTGCGGTCATATCGAACCACCGGAGTATAAGGTTTTGCCCCGATAGAAGAGGTGCTCCCGTGAGGTGCATTTTTCTACTTTCCCCGCCCTTACCGTACCATGGAGAGTCCGACCGGTGCACCGGAGGGGACGGCGTTCCCGCCGGACCTGGAACGCCTCGGTATCGTCAAGGGAGCAAAGATCGATATCAGAGAACTCGACAGGCTCGGAAAGCGCAACAACTTCCAGGTCTTCCTCTACTTTGAAGAGGCCCTCGCCAGATCGTCCACGCTTCCAGAAGACCTGCAGGAGTACGGCGACGTCCCGGACTTTGAGCGCCCGTTCATCAGGGTGGATGCGTTCCTCCAGTTCGCCGCTGAGTCCGATCCGCTCTTCACCCAGCGCCTGGACCAACTCCCGCTGGTCATCGAGGTTGTCGCCTATGGGCAGATCAAGACACAGGAGGGGAGATCCGTCCCCTACGTCAAAGGGGTGATGCCGTTCCTCGACGAGCTCACGATGGAAGAGACCCCCGGGGTCTCCTGAAACCTACTCTTCTCCCCGGGGTTGCCGGCACCGGTCAGGGGATCCTGACCGTGCCCGCTCCGGACAGGATGTCCAGGCTCACGTCGAAGTTCTTGACGGTATGGGTGAGCGCACCCATACTGATGATCTCGATCCCGGTCGCGGCATACCCGGCAAGGTTCTCGACAGCAACACCACCCGAGACCTCGAGGGTCACGCGCTCCCGGAGACCCCGTCCGGTGAGCGCCTGGACCGTCCCGGCGACCGCTTCCGGGGTCATGTTGTCAAGCAGAATAAGGTCAGCACCGGCCTCTGCGGCCGTGACAGCGCCCTCGATGGTCTCGACCTCCACCTCGACCATCCGGTAGCGGCTCTGCTGCTTCGCCCTCCAGACAGCCTCGGGGAGCGGCACCAGCGCGAGGTGGTTGTCCTTGATCAGGACCATATCCGAGAGCGTGTAGCGGTGCGGGTCGCCCCCGCCGAGCACCACCGCTTTCTTGTCCAGCATTCGCAGCCCCGGGGCGGTCTTCCGGGTCGCGGCAACCCGCACGTCCGGTGAGGCCGCCCGAACAGCATCGACCGCCTCCCGGGTCCGGGTTGCAATCCCGCTCATGCGCCCGATGATATTGAGCGCCGTCCGCTCCACGAGGAGGATCACCCTCGCCGGTCCATCGAGCTCGAGGAGGGTCGCTCCCGGGGCAACGGGCCTGCCGTCGAGAGAACGCGCGTGAACCGTGACCCCGAAGTGCTCAAAGAGCGCCTGTGCTTCCGCGAGACCCGCGATGGTCCCGGAGTCCTTCGCCCGGACCACCGCCCGGCAGGCAACGTCGGGGACGACCGCTTCAGAGGTGACGTCACCCCACGGCGCATCCTCCCGGACGAACCGGAGCAGGTCCTCGATAGGGATCATGCGCACTCACGCCCCGACGGCGATCATCCGCTCGATCGCCTGCCGTGCCCGGTCCATGATCTCCGGGGAGAGAGTTATCTCGTACTCCTCGCGCTCGAGCGCCCGCTGGAGGTCGGCGAGGGATGTCCTCTTCATATCCGCACAGACCGCCTCCCGTTTCTCGTAAAAGACCCTGTCCGGGTAGAGCACCCGGAGGCGAGAGACCATCTCCCGCTCGGTGAAGACCGACCAGGACTCGTCTCCCACGGCAGCCCCCCGGACCATGCCCCCCGTGGAGGCGATCTGGTCGGCCTGCTCCTGGATCTCCGGCGGACACTCGGGGTGACAGACTACCGTGGCACCCATCTTCCGGGCCGCTTCGACGTCAGCAAGGGTAAACCCGGCGTGGACGTAGCAGTGGCCGCCGGGCGGCACCGGGATGATCGTCTTCGCGGGGAGGTGCCGCTGGACGTATGCCGCAAGGTTTGCATCCGGCCCGAAGAGGATCGTATCGTTTGAGAGCGACGCCACGACCCGAACTGCGTTTGCTGAGGTGCAGGTGATATCCGCGAGCGCCTTGACCTCTGCCGTGCTGTTGACGTAGACCACGACGGCCGCATCCGGGTAGCGCTCTTTCGCCTCCCGGATCAGG
>Ga0265294_10003180_pt1 | contig 21161 bp, 18 predicted proteins | sample MunlanPumphouse3_FD_192504 | JGI IMG/M metagenome (GOLD analysis project Ga0265294, IMG submission 192504) | Groundwater microbial communities from a municipal landfill in Southern Ontario, Canada - Pumphouse #3 | ecosystem: Environmental > Aquatic > Deep subsurface > Groundwater | place...
CATCAAACGGGCGGAATACAAAGAAGATGACGGCCCCCTTGATCCCCAGTGCTCATGCTACACCTGTAGAAATTTTTCCAGGGCCTATCTGCGTCATCTCTATGTTGCCAAAGAGATCCTGTCCTACCGGTTGAACACCATCCATAACCTGCACTTTCTTCTGGATCTTGTCCGAGGAGCCAGGCAGGCTATTTTTGAAAATCGGTTTGAAGCGTATTACCAGCAGTGGAAAGGAATCTATCCGGTATAACCATCAACATCGGTTGTATCAATTTTTCTTCATCTTTCTCCCACGAGCACTCATGAACATCCATGCCATCGGCATTGTCCGTTCTCCGTATACCAGCCGGGCACAATGCCCCAAGCAGGCCGGTGACAACGATCCCGAAACCATCATTGAAATTGCCGATCAGTATCTCCCGGCCATGTCCGAACTCCAGCCGGGACAACAGATCATTGTCCTCACCTGGCTGCATCTGGGGGATCGCTCCGTTCTAACCTGCCATCCCCGGGGTGATGAAGAACGTCCTATCCGCGGCGTTTTTGCCACCCGATCCCCGGATCGTCCTAACCCCATCGGCCATCATACCGTGACCATTACCAAGATCGAAGATAATCAGATCCATGTTCATCCCATGGAAGTCATTGACGGAACACCTGTTATCGACATCAAATCGGATTTTGGAACGCAGGGCTCTCCGCTGCATGACCGTGCCCAGAATGAAGCTGCCCGTAAGATTCTTCATATCGGTCGCGATGCCTGGACCCGGGGTCTTTTCAATGGCATGAACGGTAATATCAGTGTGCGGATGGACTCACGTATTCTTATCACCGGGACAGGAAGTGCCAAGGGTCATTTGTGCACAGTGGATTTGACCCTCATGGAGCGCGCAACCCAAAAAATTATCCAGGGCCCCCCGCCATCTTCGGAAACGCCGGTTCACCTCGCTATTTATGCCCGGCAACCGGCAGCTCAGGCTGTGCTCCATACCCATTGTCCGCATCTGCTGGCTCTTTCGCTGCAAATAAATACGCCCATGCTTCAGGAACTTCCCTTGTTTGAAGGGCAGGTCTTTGCTCATAAACTGACCCATGTCCCCCCCCTTACGCCCGGTACTCCGGAACTGGGGACTGCCGTGGGAGAAGCCTCGGTAACGCATCAGTGTATTTTCATGGAAAACCATGGCCTTGTAGTCTGGGGGAAGGATCTTGTTCAGGCACTGGCATTGACAGAAGAACTGGAAAGTCTTGCTCATATCCAGCTTATGTGCATGCCGTCTTCAGACAACGAATAACCTGGTGGTGGGTATCCTGCAACGTCTAGCCCATCGCCACTACACGGCAAAGGATTCATCACGTGCGTCATCTTTTGTTCCTGCTTTTTTTTCTTTGTGTCTCCCTGCCGTGTGTGCATGCGGAGACCCGCACTCCTTTGCCCAAAATCCTCATACTCAATTCCTACCATCAGGGATATGCATGGACGGATAGTATTGTGCAGGGTATAATCGATGCCCTTTCACGCGGAGGGAAAAAAGTATCCATCAACCTGGAATATATGGATACGAAACACTATAGCAGCCCTGCTTATTTTGAAAAATTACGCAATTTGTACGCATTCAAGTACAAGAACATCCACTTTGATCTGATTTTGGCATCTGACGATAATGCCCTCACCTTTCTGATCAATCATAAAGATAAACTTTTCCCCCGCACACAGATTCTCTTTTGCGGTATCAATGACCCCGCAAACATGCGCAAAGCCAACGACATGGGGATGATTGGCATTTTTGAAGACTGGAATGCCAAAGCCACCATCGATCTTGCTTTGAAACTCTTTCCCAAAACACGCTATCTAGCGGTCCTGGCAGACAGGACAACAACGGGTAAGGCTGGAGAAGAGCATATCCGGCTCCTGGAGACCTCCTATAAAGGGATCGTACACTTTTTGTATGTTACCCCCGCCAATCTCCTTGAAATACAACGGGCCCTCACAGATCTTCCTCCGGATACGGTTATACTGCATACCGTTTTTTTCGGGGCGGACGGACAATGGGTTTCTCCGGATCAGGCACAATCAGACATACTTCGCGCTACGAAGGTGCCTGTTTTTGTTGTTTCTGATTTCAGTGTTGTGCCGGGAGTTATCGGCGGTTTTGTTGTCAGTGGATATTACCAGGGCGAGGCCGCTGGTGAACTCGCCCAAAACATGTTGTTTTCGTCAAAATTACCCCCAAAAAGTACAATGATCCAGGCCCTCCAACCCCCCATGTTTGATTATGCCGGCCTGCAAAAATTTGGCATCAAAGCATCTGATCTTCCCGCAGACAGTCTCATCCTCAATAAACCGACCTCTTTTTATGCAACCTATGCATTGTGGATTTGGCTGACGGTACTCTTTGTCTTGTTTGAGACAACGCTGATTATTCTTTTTGTCTTCAACCGGGTCTATCTTAAAAAAGTGCAAAAAGAAGTTATTGCCGGCAAAGAACGTCTGGATCTTGTCATCCGGGGGACAGAACAGGGATTACTCTACTGGGACATCCCCGCAAACGCGATAAGCTTTAAATATCTGTGGAAAGAAATCCTCGGCCATTCCCTTAAGCCATCCCCAACGTCCCTGGAAGAATGGGAAACAAATATTCATCCTGATGATAAAAACCGTCTGGATAAGGTTCGCAGCGATCATCTACAGGGCTTGACCCCCTTTTATGAAATAGAATTACGGGTTAAGACGGCAGAGGATACCTGGTGCTGGATACACGGGAAGGGAAAAATTGTAGAACACCATAAGGACGGTTCGCCCAAACAGGTGGCAGTTATCCTGCACAACATCACCCCTCGAAAAAAGGCCGAAGCGGAACAACTCCGGCTGGTGTCTGCCCTTGAACAATCCGAAGAAGCCATTGCCATTACGGACACAAATGGCAATATTCTTTATATAAACCAGTCATTTGCTCAATTTTATCACGTTACGCCGGATACAGTTCTTCATACCCCTATAGGAAAGATCGGCCACATATTTCGTCAGGAAAAACTCTGGAACGATCTGAAAGCCAATATAACCTGGCGAAAACATATAACATATCATGCCAGGAACGTCTCCTTGGAGAACGGAACCATATCGGATCTCGAATTCAAAACAGCTGTTATCCGGGATGCACAGGAAGAGACTGTTTCATATATCTTCGCCTTGCGGGACATCTCCCGTGAAGCCACTCTGGAAGGCCAACTCCGCCAGTCCCAAAAAATGGAGGCCATCGGTCAGCTTGCGGGAGGCATTGCTCACGATTTTAATAATCTGCTCCAGGTTATCCTGGGGTATACCAGCAGAATCCTCGAAAAAGGGCACCTTGATCCTGATACATCAAGACAAATGGAAAAAATATCCCATGCCTCAAGCCGAGCCGCCGCTCTTGTCCGCCAACTGCTTATTTTCAGCAGCCGTGACAGAAGCACGACGGAATTGGTCGATTTCAACGAACTCATCGCAGACGTTCTTACCCTGCTCAAACGGACGCTGGGAGAACAGATACACATAACCTTCAATCCGAGCAGTGCTCTTGCCCTGATCTGGGCTGATGCAGGTCAGATACATCAGATCCTCATGAATCTCTGCGTCAATGCCCGCGACGCCATGCCTGACGGCGGAACCATCAGCATCACAACAGAACACGTCTGTCTCGACCAACCATTTGTCAAAGCACATCCCTGGGCCCATCAGGGAAACTTTGTGCGGATGGTGTTCAAGGATACAGGCAAAGGAATGACACCTGAAATCCAGGAACATATGTTCGAACCCTTTTTCACCACAAAGGAAACCGGCAAGGGCACAGGCATTGGACTGGCAACTGTGTATGGAATTGTACAAAGTCATGGAGGCCTGATCCACGTGGACAGCCTGCCCGGCCAGGGAACGACAATCTTTATTTATATGCAGCAGGCTGCAGAATTACAAAAACCCAAGACACTGATATCCAAGGGAACAACGCGGGGATCGGTCACGGCAACAATCCTCGTAGCCGAGGATGACGAGATGGTCAGAGCCCTGACCATCGAGATCCTGGAACATACCGGATACACGGTCATTTCTGCAGCAGACGGCGAAGAAGCTATCCAAAAATTCCATCGTCATCATAAAAAAATCGACCTGGTCATGCTCGATGTGATCATGCCAAAAAAAACAGGCCAGCAGGTATGGGAAGAGGTGCACACCACACGCCCCGACCTGCCGGTTCTTTTCAGCAGCGGATACAGCTTCACCGAACTCAAGGAGAATGCTCTGTTCTCGCAAAACGGCCAGCTTATCCAAAAACCCTATACCCCGAATGTTCTTCTTGAAACCATCGTTGACATTCTCAAAAAGCATCAGCATCAGACATTGTAAAGGGATCGCATCAGTCATTCTTTCTGATAGCCCAACTAGACTAAACCAAACCACGTTTGAGGGATTGAGCTTTTTTCACCGCGAAGAACGCTAAGGAACGCGAAGAAAAGCAACAAAATAAAGCTCAATCTATCCCAGATTCTTCACCCTTCGCGTTCCTTCGTGCCCTTCGCGGTGAAAAAAGAATTGAACAGTGATAACCTGTTCGAAAACTATGGGTCTGAAGCTGGGTTTGGTTTAACAACAGCACAACCTTATTGGAACGCACCTCATGACCCGACCTGTTGAACCCGACAAACGATTCGCCATCGCCAACAAAGAGGCTCTTTTCTGTCTGCTGCTGACCATTGCCAATTTCATCTGGTGGTATGGTTTTGCGTACGGACTTGGAAGCGGACCTGTAGAAAAATTCACCTATATCATGGGACTGCCGGCCTGGTTTTTTTTGAGCTGCGTAGCCGGATTTCCGGTTTTTGCGGTCCTGGCTTGGCTCATGGTGCGCGTTCTGTTTACCGATATCCCTCTGGACCCCATTGATCCCAAGGACAAAAAAGGATGTCGGTCATGATCAACATGGAAGTACTCATTCCCATGGCCATCTATCTAGCCCTGGTCTATGGAATGGCCGTGTACGCCAACAGAATTTTGTCCCGGTCCGGAAATTTTCTGGAAGAATATTTCATTGGCAGCCGGGGCATGAACGGGATCATGCTGGCCATGACCCTGGTTGCGACCTATATCAGCGCCAGCAGCTTCGTAGGCGGCCCTGGTGTGGCCTATAAGATGGGCCTTAGCTGGGTGCTTCTGGCCATGATCCAGATCCCCACAGCCTGGCTCACCCTGGGGGTACTGGGTAAAAAATTTGCCATAGTGGCCCGGCGCATCAATGCCGTAACCATCAATGATTTTTTGCGCGAACGGTATCAAAACAGGACAGTGGTCATCATCGCCACCTTAAGTCTGGTCATTTTTTTCATCGCGGCCATGGTCGCCCAGTTCATCGGAGGAGCCCGCCTTTTTGAAACGGCCACAGGGCTTCCCTACCATGTGGGTCTGACCATTTTTGCAGTCACCGTTGTTCTTTATACCACCGTAGGCGGGTTCCGCGCCGTGGTCCTCACAGACGTCATTCAGGGTATAGTCATGCTTCTGGGAACCATTGCTCTGCTTGTGGGCATTGTTCACGCAGGTGGCGGCATGACTCCCATTGTTCAGAAAATGGCAGCCATTGATCCCGGTCTGATCACTCCCTTTGGTCCCAAAAACTTTCTGGCCAAACCTTTTATTCTCTCTTTCTGGATTCTGGTATGCTTCGGGGTCATCGGTCTGCCCCACACGGCTGTGCGCTGCTTTGGCTACAAAGACAGCCGGTCCATGCATACGGCCATAGTAGTCAGCACTTGCGTCCTTGGAGTTCTTATTCTGGGTATGCACCTGTGCGGAGCGCTGGGCCGGGCGATCATCCCTGGACTGACCGTGGGCGACAAGATTATGCCCGCCTTAAGTCTTCACATCCTTTCCCCCCTTGTGGCCGGGATTTTTCTGGCCGGTCCCCTGGCTGCCATCATGTCCACCATTGATTCCCAGCTCATCCTGGCTTCGGCCACCCTGGTGCGGGATCTGTATCTCAAGGACATCCGATCAGGTAAAAAAATCGATGATCAAAAACTCCATCGCCTGAGTTTTTACTGCACCGCCATCCTGGGAATCATCGTCTTTCTGGCTTCCCTGCGACCCCCGGATCTCATCGTCTGGATCAACCTCTTTGCCTTCGGCGGCATGCAGGCCACGTTCCTCTGGCCCGTGGTCCTCGGTCTGTACTGGAAACGGGCCAATGCCCAGGGGGCTTTGTGCTCTATGCTAGCCGGGCTTGGAACGTACTTCTCCATGGTCATCTGGGGTAAACGGTTCTATGGCATGCACGTTATCGTGCCGACCCTGGTCATATCTCTGCTGGTATTTTGGAGCATCAGTCTCATGACCCCCAAACCGAAAAAACAGGTTATCCAGATATTCTGGGGGAAATAAAAGAATCTGGTATCAACGTGCATCTTAGCAGGAAGACACTGCACTGCTCAGTGGAACAGTTTGCGTATATATATGCGTTCTTGACAAAACATCCCGGAACATGAAAAGAGTCCCGCCTGCTCTGTAAATATAATCAACTTATTACAGCAGCATTGTATTTTCTCGAGCTCCCTCGGACCGTGCCGCCTACGCGTCTGCGTATTGCCCCCTTTCCCTGGAACCCGATCATTAGCAGTGATCATTGATGTATGGTTTCCTAACAGCTTCCTCGAATTCCCCACATCAGACATTGGATCGTATCTCTCAACGATTTTCTGATTCTCCCACCGCTGGAGGCCAGGATATCGTTTGTCGCGCTCTTTTTCCGGACATCCCGGATACGGGAATCCGCCAGACCTGCTCCGCCACGGATACTGACCGATGACCGGCATGGTTCATTTTTCTGCTTCAACTCTGGAGATTTTTTATGCATGCTGTGCTCGTGTCGTATTTTATCCTTTCGCTGCTGGCCGGGCTTCTTGCCCTGTTTCCCTGGCCTGCTGCGCGGATCAGGGGATATTTCGGTGGAATGGGAGGTGCCCTGGCCGCACTGGTCGGGCTTATCCCCGTCATCGCTGTCCTTGGCGGCGGTTCACCCATCGACATGCAGATGTCCTGGGGACTGCCCTTGGGCTCCCTGCATGTGCGCCTGGATCTGCTCTCGGCCTGGTTTGCCCTGCCCGTACTTTTCGTTTCCGCCCTGGGCGGGATCTACGGCATGGGATATATGCAGCATTATGGAGAACGGAGCGGTGTCGGTGTAAACTGGTTCTTTTATCAGCTCCTGGCTTCGGGCATGTTTCTGGTGCTCATCTCCTTTGACGGAGTGCTCTTTCTCATTGCCTGGGAAATCATGTCCTTTGCGGCCTGGTTTCTGGTCATGTTTGACCATGAGCAGGGGACCGTACAAAAGGCCGGCTGGATCTACCTAGCCGCAACCCACCTGGGAACAGCCTTCCTTTTTGCCCTTTTCATCCTTTTTGCCGACAAAACCGGATCTCTCGATTTTTCAACCTTTGCCGTCGCCACAGGGTCCGCAAACATCCTCTTTCTCCTGGCCGTGGTAGGATTCGGGGCCAAAGCGGGTTTTTTCGGCCTGCATGTATGGCTCCCCGAAGCCCATCCTGCCGCACCGTCCCATGTCTCAGGCGTCATGAGCGGCGTGATGATCAAGACCGGCATTTATGGCCTGATCCGTGTTCTGACCCTCTGCCCCGTATGGGAAGACTGGTGGGGATGGCTGCTTATCGTAATCGGCATCTGCTCTGGCCTTGGCGGCATCATCTTTGCCCTAGTCCAGCATGATATCAAACGGCTTTTGGCCTACTCCAGCGTGGAAAACATCGGGATCATCTGCCTGGGTCTGGGCATGGGCATTCTGGGCATGAAATACCAGAGCCCCATTGCTTTCCTGGGAATGGCCGGGGCCATGCTCCATGTGCTCAACCACGCCATTTTCAAAACCACTCTGTTCATGGGTGCCGGGGCCATCGTCAACGCCACCGGAACCAGGCAGATCGATCTTATGGGCGGACTCCAGAAAAAAATGCCGGGCACGGCACTGGTCTTTCTGATTGCCGCAGCCGCCATCTGCGGCCTCCCTCCTTTTAATGGATTTGTCAGTGAACTGCTCATCTACCTGGCATCCTATCATGGCATCATCGACCATGCTTCATCAGGGGCATATCCCGCCTTCGGAGGGTTTGCGGTCATTATTTCTCTGGCCCTCATCGGCGGTCTGGCCGCCCTATGCTTTACCAAAGTTTACGGAGTCATTTTTCTGGGAACAGCCCGGGACAATCGGGATGTCCACGCTCATGAAGCTCCCCGGACCATGCTTTTCCCCATGCTGATCCTAGCCCTGCTCTGCCTGGCTATCGGACTGAATGGCTATCTTCTTCTGCATATCGTCGGGCCGGTGGTAACGGGTATTCATCCCCAGGGCAGTAGTATGACCGGGGCCAACATGACCGCCCTGACCCAGGCATGGCAGACCATCGGTTCCATATCCTTGGTGTGCTGCGGTGTCATCGCCCTGGCCGCGCTTATCGTCCTCATAAAATTTCTGGCAGTGCGTAACAGAACCATTTGCCAAGAACCCACCTGGGGTTGTGCCTATTCCCGGCCCACGGCAAAGCTGCAGTACACGGGAACGTCCTTTGTGGAACCCCTGGCCTCGGCCTTTGCATCCCTCGTCCGGACCAGATCAAAGGGAGATGTGGACAGCTCGTATTTTCCCCAACCAGAATCCATGAGCACCAACACACCTGACCTGTTCATGAACGGTGTCTATCTCCCGCTTTTTTCGGGGTGTTCTGCCCTTTTTGCCCATCTGCGTCGTATCCAGAATGGTCGGATACACGTTTATATACTGTATATCATCCTGGCCCTGTGCGGGATCATTGTATGGAGTTTCGCATGAACGCACCTCTTGCTCTTACAGGTCTTGCCGCAGCGCTGATCCTGTCACCGCTTCTGCGCTCCATCATCAACCGTACCAAGGCCCGCTTTGCCGGTCGGCAGGGGCAGGTTATGCTCCAGCCGTATTTTGAACTGCACAAGCTTTTCCAGAAAGGCTCGGTATACAGTCATACCTCCACCTGGATATTCCGGGCCGGACCCGTTGTGGAAATAACCACTGTCCTGGCAGCTCTGTGCATGATCCCTCTGGGAGGCAATCCGGCGTTGATCCATTTTAATGGCGATCTGCTCCTCTTTGTGTATCTTTTAGGCATGGGCCGTTTCTGCACCATTCTTGCGGCCATGGATACGGGGTCCAGTTTTGAAGGCATGGGGGCCAGCCGGGAAGCGTTTTTTTCCGCTCTGGCCGAACCATCTTTGCTCATCGGTCTGGGCGGGATCGCAGCCCTCACCCATTCTCTTTCCTTGAGCGAAATGTATGGACGACTGAACATCGGCATTCTGGAAAGTCCCATGGCCCCGGCTCTGGTGTTCATCCTCTTTGCTTTTTTGATCATCTTTCTTACGGAAAACGCCCGGATTCCTGTGGACGACCCCTCCACACATCTGGAACTGACCATGATTCATGAAGTCATGATTTTGGATCACAGCGGGTTTGATCTGGGGCTCATCGAATATGCGGGCAGTCTGAAGCTCTGGGTCCTGGGGCTCTTACTCACAGGTCTTATCCTGCCTTTGCACACGCATTCTGCGGAGCTGAACCTTGTCCTGGCCATTGGCGCACTTTTTCTTCTTGCGGTCTGTGTGGGGGTCATCGAATCCACCATGGCCCGTTTCAAATTGATCCGCATTCCTCAGCTTCTGGTTATCGCCTTTGTCCTGGCCGCCCTGTGGATAATCTGGATTGCGAGGTATTCAGCATGATTACACATATCATTGTTGCCCTGCTCGTTCTTATCAATCTGCAGATGCTTGGCTCATCCCGTCTGGGCGGTCTCATCCGTGCCGTTGCCTTGGAAGCACTGCTTATGGGATTTCTGACCCTGGTCATCCATACGGGCCAGTTCACCTGGTATGAATGGGTGGTCATTGGTTCCACCATTACGGTCAAAAGTGTCCTCCTCCCCCTGCTCTTGAAACGGGCCCTGCATGAAACTGTTGTCCGTCGTGATGTCGAACCCCTGGTGGGCTATTCTCTGTCTCTGTTTTTCGGTTTGCTTTTCGTGGGCATCAGCGCCCTGGCCGTTGTCAAAATGCCCATGCCGCCCATCCATACCTCCCCATTGGTCATCATGGCCGGAATGCTCACCGTGTGCACAGGACTTTTCCTGATCATCACCCGCACCAAGGCCATCACCCAGACCATCGGCTATCTGGTTCTGGAAAACGGTATCTATGCCCTGGGCATTGCCCTTGCTGCCGAAAGTCCGTTTATCGTTGAGCTTGGCATTCTCCTGGACGTCTTTGTGGGCGTCTTTGTCATGGGGATCATGATCGAAAACATCAACCGTGAATTCGATAATATCGATACTACCCAACTCACCAGCCTCAAGGATTAATCCGCCATGATCCGGACACTTCTTTTCATCCCTCTTTTCGGGGGACTGCTCAGTTTCATGATCGCTTCGGACAGACTGCGACGGGCTGTGCTCGTGCTTACGGCCCTTTGCCATTTCACGGCAGTGTTTGTCTTGTGGAACAAGGGCTTTGCCCCCCTTGGAGACACGTGGCTGGGTATCGACGCCCTCGGGTTGCTCTTTCTGCTCATAGCCAGCACCCTCTTTCTTATGGCCGCCGTGTATACGGTGGGCTATCTGGCAGGGCACCCCCATGCAAGCATCCCCGACAAACGTTTCTCAAGAGAATCCATCTTTACGGGATCATTCATCTTTTTCCTTGGAACCATGACTTTGGCCATCATGAGCCAGCACGTGGGCGTCTTCTGGATGGCCATTGAATCAACCACACTGGCATCAGCCCCCCTCATCAGCTACCAGCACTCTCCCCGTTCTCTGGAAGCGGCCTGGAAATATCTGCTTATCTGTTCTGTGGGCATTGCTCTGGCCCTTATCGGCAATCTTGCACTGGTCGTTTCTGCAGCCTTTGATCCCGCCCTGCACGGGCTGCCCATGACTTTTGGCGCACTGGCCGATCATGCCGGAGCCCTGCAGTCCACATGGATCAAGGGAGCTTTTGTCTTTTTTCTGGTAGGATACGGCACTAAAATGGGGCTGGCTCCCATGCACACCTGGCTTCCCGACGCCCACAGCGAATCCCCGTCGCCGGTCTCGGCCCTGCTCTCCGGAGCCCTGCTCAATTGCGCATTTCTAGGCATTTTGCGGGTTCATATCATTCTAGGCAAAGCGGGCCTGGCGATGTTCAGCAACCAGCTGCTCATGGGCCTCGGTTTACTCTCCATGTTTCTGGCCGGATGGTTTATTGTGCAGCAGACCAATTTCAAACGCTTGCTCGCTTATTCGAGCATCGAGCACATGGGTATCCTGGCCATTGCCGCCGGAGCCGGAACCCAGACCCATTTCGGAGCCATGCTCCACGCCATGAATCATTCCCTGACCAAGGGGATGCTTTTTCTTATCGCCGGGAACATCCTGGCTGCCTTTGGGACAAAAACAGTGAGCAGGGTCACGGGAATTATACGGGTCATGCCGATTTCCGGTATTTTATGGATAGCCGGATTTCTATCCATCTGCGGTGTTCCTCCCTTTGGCACCTTTGTGAGTGAATTTTCCATTCTCTACGGCCTGGGACAATCCGGGCACTGGATAGTCATGGCGCTTATGCTCCTGGCCCTGGGAATCATCTTTGTGGGCATGTTCCGCATCCTCATTCCCATGGCCTACGGCGAACCATCACAGGAACTGCCCGTGTCTCCTGAAAACGGCTGGTACGTCATCCCGCCCCTTATCCTTGGCGCGGCCGTGCTTGTTCTTGGATGCTGGATTCCCCAACCCTTGAACAGGCTCTTTGCCCAGGCAGCCTCACTTTTAGGAGCGTATTAACCATCATGCCAACCCCTTGTTTGATAGTACATAACGGCCAGGCCTTTGCATTGGCCGACGTCCCCTGCATTCCGGAAGAAGCATTCCGAACATGGATCTGCGCAAGTACAACCGCAGGCATGCGGATGATCGCCCTGTGGTGTGTTCAGGGAAAGGACCGCTCGATGCTCTATGGCCTGCTGGCTCATGATAAAAATCAGTCTTTGCGCCTTTGCAGTTGTCTGGTCGGGCAGGAATATCCAGCACTGACACCAGAATGCACACAGGCCCATCTTTTTGAGCGGGAGATATTTGAAGAACTGGGTATAATGCCCAAAGATCACCCCTGGCTCAAACCGGTTCGTTTTCCTCAGACAAGCCATCATCCCCAAAAGACTATTGGCGAGATGGATTTTTTTCAGATCAAGGGCGAAGAAATACACGAAGTGGGTGTGGGGCCCGTCCATGCAGGAGTCATCGAACCAGGACATTTCCGGTTCCAATGCCAGGGTGAAAAGGTCAAACATCTGGAAATTTCTCTGGGATACCAGCATAGGGGGATTGAACAGACCCTGTGTACGGCCACCGCTTCCATGCGTCGCCATCTCATGGAAGTGGCATCAGGCGATACCACAGTCGGCCATACCTGGGCCTATTGCCAGTCTATGGAAGGACTTGGCGGCTGCAAGGTTCCCCCCAGGGCCCAGGCCATCCGGGCCATCGCCCTGGAACTGGAGCGGCTGGCCTGTCACATCGGCGACATGGGCGCCATTTCCGGAGACATCGGATTTCTGCCCACCAGCTCTTTTTGCGGCCGCATCCGCGGGGATGTGCTGAACATGACCGCCACCATCTGCGGCAACCGTTTTTCTCGCGGTCTTCTGCGGCCGGGCGGCGTTGCATACGATATTGATCAGTCCATGGCTGAGAATCTTCTCCTTCGTCTGGACAAGGCCTGGAAAGAAACAGACGGGGCATTGCAACTGTTCTGGGACACGCCGTCGGTGCTCGGAAGGCTGGAACATACCGGAATGATTTCCCTGGAAACAGCTCTGGATCTTGGTTTTGTCGGCCCTGTTGCTCGGGCCTGCGGCCTGAAGCAGGACGTTCGCCAAAATTTCCCCTCCCCCCCCTATGATGCCCATACCATACCTCTGGTTACCGGAAAACTGGGCGGCGTTTTTGACCGGGCCAAGGTCCGGACCAAGGAGATCAATCATTCCGTAGCCTTTATCCGGGAAATGCTCACCCGACTACCCAAGTCATCCATCATGGCCCCCATGCCCTCCCTGCCCGCAAAGCGGATGGTTGTTTCGCTGACCGAAGGCTGGCGCGGAGAAATCTGCCATATTGCCCAGACCGGACCGGAGGGGACCCTCGCCCACTACAAAATTATCGATCCCAGCTTCCACAACTGGTTCGCTGTGGCCTATTGTCTGCGCGACGAAGGCATTTCCGATTTTCCCCTGTGCAATAAAAGTTTCAACCTGTCCTATTGCGGATTTGATCTGTAAGAGTCTTTGACCGGAGATATACCACCATGCTCGCCAATCTGCTCCTGACCAGAAAACGCCAAGGGTCCCACACCATGGCCTACCCCCATGGACCGGCCCCTGTACTCCCCCAACGTTTCCCCGGCATGCCGGGTATCGTTGCCGATTTATGTATGCCAGACTGCCCAGCCCCGTGCATACAAGCATGCTCCACCGAAGCCGTGACCAGAATAGACGGCCATATCCAAATAGATACGGGCAAATGCCTCTTCTGCAGAGAATGCGAACAGGCCTGCCCCTGCGGTGCCATCTGTTTTACCGGACAGCACCGGTTGGCAGCAGCCCGACGGGAAGACCTGATCATTGATTCCATGCCTACTCACGGCCCTGCGGCCAAAAACATTAACGCCACAAAATCCTTTGGCCATTCATTTGCGTTACGCGTGGTCAGTGCCGGAGGCTGCGGTGCCTGCGAAGCCGACGTCAATGTCTTAAACACCCTGGCCTGGGACCTGGGACGATTCGGCATCCATTATGTCGCTTCCCCCCGCCACGCCGATGGATTGCTAGTCGTCGGCCCGGTAACCAAAAACATGGAAACCGCGATCAAGGTTACCTATGCCGCCATTCCTGCTCCCAAATACGTCATCGCCGTGGGAACCTGCGCCGTATCCGGGGGAATGTTTCTAAATATGAACGAATGTAATAATGGAGTTGATACGGTCATCCCCGTTGATCTCTATATCCCGGGATGCCCTCCCCATCCATTGACTATTTTGGATGGTTTGCTTGGCTTTCTGGGAAAGTGCCCAGGACTCGAATAAAAAAAGACCGAGCGGATGCCCCCTGTATCAGGGAAGTTGTCGCCATTGGACTAGTGTCGTGTCAGGTTCGAGGTGTCGCACCAATATAGTATTGAGACCGCCCTTGGTAATGCACTCTGTATTTCCTGGGAACGCTGACCGTCGGGTCGGCCTTTCGAGCACAGGAAAAAACACTATGCTCCCATTGCATTTCAAGCACTTTTATCCCTGCTTTGTTGCCAACTCAGAAGCGCGTTGCCGAGCAGCTACAGCGTTCCCAGGATAAAAATGCAGGCGCGCTGTATCAGTTATACGACATGCAATCGATGACAAGACACTGGGCCTGCTTCCCTCCGCCCTGGCAATAAGCCTTCTCTACCGGGCCATAGAATCCATAGGCAGCGCGTACACGGCCATGTTTTCAACCATCGAACCGGTAACCACCGTGCTCCTCGCCGCATTCATCCTCGGCGAACCCACAGATGGAATCCAGTTTGCCGGGATGTTCCTCATCATCGCAGGGATCATCGCGCCGAACATTGGCCTGATCCGCAAAAAGCGTCTTCTTGATCAGACCATAGTTCCCGCAAATTCATGAGAACATGGGACGGCAAAGGAGCCATAACAATATATTATAATATTATATGCCTCTAAACAATCTTCCGTTCAAACCACCTGGTGTAGCCATAAGCATATGCTTGGAGTGGATTATTTGCCCCAATCCTTTCGAGGGATTTTTTTGGCTCACCTGCCTGAACTTATTCGATAAAAAGTCTTTCAGCTGAGAATAGTTACTAGGCATAATATATTATTGCGACCTGTGTAGTCGTGCCCTCCCCTACACCATCCCGACACCCACCCAGGCAATGAGCAAGCTCGCAATGGTGACCGGAATCCCTACTGCCGCATGCTGCTTCCATGAAATCCGGATATGCTGGCGTGCCGCCTGATCCAGGACAATGATATTGGCGATGCTGCCCACCACAACGAGATTACCCGCCAGGGTACTGGAAAGGGCCAGGAGCATGCCGGATTGGGGATCATGCACCCCGGGAAGTAGAAGCATGACCGCAGGTACGTTGGAGACCAGATTGGACAGGACCGCAACCAGAAGGAAGAGCGGACCGCCCTGGGTGATGTCGATCCCCAAAGCTGCAAACCAGCCCATGGCCTGACCCGTTGCCCCGGAAAGGGACAAGGCATGGTTGACCACAAAAAGTCCGGCAAAAAGAAGCAAGAGCTGCCAGTCCACCAAGGCAAGCATGTCCCGCGAGGCCATGCGCCGACTCATGAGAAGAAACCCCGCTCCGGCCATGGCCCAGACCTCACGGCCTCCCACCCCGCTCAGAAAACCAAGTACCAGCACACCCAGAACAACCGCACCCTTGGCGGTTTCCCAGAAATCAAAGGTCGGATGGGCCACCTCGGGAACCGTGATCTCCTTCCGCCACCTTCTCCTGTATATGAAAGCAATGACACCCCAGGCCGCAGCCATGCCTATGATCACAACGGGCAGCACCCGGAAAAGATAGGCAGAAAAGGAGAGGTTCAGAACCTGACCGATGAGCATGTTCTGGGGATTACCGATGAGTGTGGCTGCCGAACCGATATTGGCGGCGCAGGCCAGTCCAAGCAGATGAGGAACCGGATCATATCGCCTGGCCGCGCAGACCTCAGCAAGGACCGGAGCCATAGCCAGGCAAACAATATCGTTGGCCAGAAGCGCAGACAATCCGCCCGCAACCGCCATGACAACACCCAGAAACAGGGGAGCTCCAAGATGAACCCCGGCCAAAGCACGGGTGACCCGGGCATACGACCCGCTCAACCGGAACTGGGCAGAGACCACCATGAGCCCGAAAAGAAGCATCATTGTGGAGGGGTCCACGGCAGCCCAGGCTTGAGAAACATCGACCCGGCCCAAAGCCACCAGAACAATAGCCCCCACAAGGGCCACCCCCGTACGGTCCAGAGCCAGACCGGGGAGACCGCCGAGAATCATTCCGAGATAGACGATAGTGAAGATGAGGATGGTTATGGGGTCCATGGGAGTATGGTGGGGGATGTGGTTGGGATGGGTGGTGTTTTTTGGAGTATCATTGATGAATCTGCCCGTGTTTGGAAAGCGCAAAAAAACCCGCGTACAGCGGGTTTTTTTGCGCTAAAATTCTTTAACTGTAGCCTAAAAGCCTCACAGATCCAGAATTGGATCATCTAGGCGGTTCCAAGGGAACTACCGCCATTAGAAGTGTGGGATTAGGCGAGGAAAGAGAAGAATGTCAAGAAAGATGAAGGGAAAACCGCGATGGCAACATAGAACAAATCCAATATTAGAATTGTTACTTTTTTTGCCATGCAGCCTTGTATTTTCAAAAATTTGGGAATAGGCGGAATTACGGTTTCGAAATTATTGACACCGCCAAAAACCGCAGGCCGAGGATGGGGTGACAGGATGGATTTTTGGGGAATATTTGAAGTATAGTCAGGCGGTCTTTTCTTAAAAAAAAGCGAATAAGAAAAAAAGCATGGGTTAAAAATGCCCCAAACTAAAATTCTGTCTGATACAAAATATTATTTCTGAATTAGACAGATAAAATCTGTATAATAAACTGTTGGGTCACAAAAAATGAATTTAATTTTGTCACCAAAGCTTTTTGCCATTGACACATCAATTCTTGGTAAAGTTGCAAAAGACTATTACAGCCAGGATCAAAGCAAGATAAAAAAAGCTTTGAAATTTATGTCCACAATAACAGAGAAGGGCTTGATTCCCCTTTTCTGCATGCACCACTTTCAAGAAATTCTTCAACACGATAACGATTATATAGTTTCTAATAGGCTATCACTAATCAAAAAATTCACACAGGTAGCATGGATTAAACCTTCTGATCCTCAAGGTTTAATTGGATCAATCATAGACATCCAAGGCACTGAAATATCGGTACTACTTGATAACCCTGGCATTGTAAGTACGGAATTGATTTCAAAAGTTAGAAAAAAATTAATTGCATATTCTTCAGGTAATACATTCATAGATAACATTCAAAAAAAATTATTAAAATTAAGAGAACTTAATCTATTTGGAACTCAAAAAAGTAAAGCAGTTTCATCTCTTTCGCATGTTACAGATCCCAAAATAGAAAATATAAAATTATCCACTCTGCATCATTCTGTGTTAAAAAAACCGTTAGAAATTGAACAGTCCATTAAATTATTACGGGAAACCCTCAATCAAGAACTCGCAAATCGAGGGGATAAAAAACTTGTAAAACATGATGAGGTCATAGCAGAATTTATTCAGTTAATTGTTAGAGATGGCCTAAAGATGTATGAATCAAATTCAGACTTACTTTTTAATAAATTTGTAGAATCTTTGGGCATAGATCCCACTGAAATCAATGAAGACTTAACCATTAGCGAACTTGGGCAATACGCAACTTTTAAGAAAAAAATTCAAATAATTGCAAGATCATATAATTTTGACATTGAAAAGGCCCTTAAAATTCCACCAGAAACTATTCCATCGTGGTTTATATGGACTGAAATCGACAACAAAACAAGGGAAGAAAAATTTGCATCTGGAAGCAATATAATCGATAAATATTTGGCAGCATTGGCGTTTTATTCCGACTTTCTGATTGTTGATAAGCGAATAAAAGAATATTTTAGACAAATAACTCAAAAAAATGCAATATATTCTTTCATCAACAGCCATGTTGTCAAACTGTCAAGTTACGATATGTTAGAAAAACAATTTAATACAATAAGCTGATTCTAAATGCTAAAGAATAGCTACAATGCAAATCAAATTATATTTAAACAGGTATACACAGCCCAACAGGCAGGTGAACCGAACAGCAAGGGTCTGCTCTTTTTTGAAAAATAATTTTTTTTTAAATGATGTACTTTCATTAAATTTTTTGAGAAATCCTTGATGCCAGTTACCCAAACGTTAGATATTAAAGAGAAAATGAAACGATTCCTTTCATATAGCATTTTTTTCATATTGGGGACAGGTGCTGGTTGGATTTTGTCTGGCAAGCATTGGAATATTTTTTTCACATCATACGTTCCAGCTCTCGCAACCCTTCTTGCTGCTTTCTTTGGGGCCAAATACGCCTTTCAATTCCAAAACGAAAAGGAAGAAAGGCAACATAAAGAAAAGAATATTCTTAATGGTAATTTAGCCATCTTTGATCTTATGCGTATGGCTAATACTCTGCTTGCATATAGGAAACAAATCATTGACCCATTTCGTGAAAAATCAACAGCATTCTTGGAGATGCCACCATCGTTGAATTTACTGGAAAACGATATTAATTTCAATGCTGAAAATTTATTCTTTTTACTGCAGTCAGGTGAAGTGAATTTTATTGGTAAACTTGTAGTTGAAAACAGGAAATTTCAAAGCACTTTGAATGCTATTAATGATCGATCAAAAATTCATCGATTTGAAGTGCAACCAACTCTTGAGAAGGCTGGTATCGTACAGGGCGGGGATTACACATTCCAGCAAATTGAAGACATTTTAGGTGATAGATTGCACGTTACAATTCAGCAGGCAACACAACAAGTCATTACCAGTGTTGATGAAACGATTGATAGTCTCAAAAATGCAGGGGATAATTTATCAAAAATCTTAAAAAAAACATTCCCTGGAGAACAAATAATAAACTTTAAATTTGAATAGATATCTAACAAGTCGCCGCAAGTGGACGGTAAAGGGACAGGTCGATTGATAAGACAATGGCCATGAGGAGAAAATAGATTGAAGAAGAATACTCTGAAATATTTAATTGATGTCGCGCTTTTTGTTGATATATGCTCAATAGCGATTATAGGACTCTTCTTGGGATTTATCATTCCCAAAGGAAGATTGTATGGATATCAGAACTATTTTCTCGGGTTACATCGACATCAGTGGAGCGATATCCATCTCTATCTGTCTTTTCTGCTTCTGATCCTCCTGGCCTTTCATGTCTGGTTCAATTGGATATGGGTAGTTCAGTCAACAAAACGATACTTCGGAGATAAATGGAGAAATTTTCTCATTGCAATTTCTTGTGGTTGGATCTTCGTCTTAATTGCCGGATGGATAGCTTTAAAATTTTAAAAACGATCAGTATTGCATAACGCGCTGCAAAGGACAGGCCCGGGGTATCGGTCCCTTCCTCTACTGCCTGAACCCCTCTCCGTACCGCTTGACCGCAACAATAAATATCCTCAGCTTTCCGCCCTTTTCATTACCTCGGAGACAACGCGTTGCTCAAGGCGGCCCGAACCGCTCTGACAGTGGATACATCCCTGTTCGCTGCAACGAGCGCATCCGGTCATGGGCACAGCCCCACCGTGAACATCACCAAACTGACCTCCGGGGACAACTGCCACTCCGTCCCGGACAGAACCGTGCTGGGTATGGACATCCGCTCCACCACCGAGTGGCCTCACGTGCACATTCTGGAGCAGGTACAGACCGCCATGGAAGAATTCCGGGCCCACAAGGGTGGCATGTTGGCCAGGATGCCACCCTTGTGGAACGAGCCCCATACCCCCTGGCTCAATCGAGTCTTCAACCTGAAGCACTCCTATACAGGGGTCCGGCCTACGGAAATGTGTCGATTATGGTGGCCCGTATCGACGTCGACGACAGAAAAACCGGCATGGGGACAGGTTGATAGAATATATGTTCTATGCTATCAATTTTTTATTCTATTCAACCATACTCTTTTATATCTCTAAGGTGACTGTATGCCACGTATAGCAAGGTTTGTGCGGAATGATGTGCCTACAATTTATCATGTTATTTCAAGAACGGCGCTGACGGGGTTTCCTCTGGAAGCTGCGGAAAAGGACTATCTCCTGGGGCTGATACGGCGGTTGAGCACATTTTATTTCGTGGATGTTCTGGGGTTTTGTGTCATGTCGAACCATTTTCACTGGGTTGGACGGGTCTATCCTGAGAACCACCCTTCTGATGAAGAAATAAAGGAACGTCTCGAATCCTGGTTTCCAGAAAATCGGGTCATCACGGATCTGGATATTATACAGTTTCGTTCACGGTGGACCTCCCTTTCCAGCTTTATCAAAGATATCAAGCAAGGATTTACCCGCTACTACAACCACCGCCATAACCGTGAAGGATTCTTCTGGGGTGCACGGTTCAAAAGTCTCATTGTACAGGATGGACGGTCACTTATCAATCTTCTGGCCTATGTGGACCTGAACCCTGTTCGTGCGGGAATCGTGAAACGGCCCGAGGAATACCGCTGGTGCTCTTTGGGATATCACGTGCTCACAGGCAACAGGGAAGCCCTCTTGAGCCTCGACTTTGGCATGCGGGAATGGGGGGAGAACAATCCTTCGGAAATGCTGCGCAAATATAGGCAATTTCTCTATGAAACCGGGGCAGTAAATACGGGAAAAGGCCAACCTATGGATGCCGGAATCGTTGCCAAAGAACGCAAAAAGAATTTCGAATTAAAACGGTTTGAACTCTTTTCCTTCCGGGCCAGATATTTTACCGATGCCGGGATCATGGGCTCAAAAGAATTTGTTCAGGAGGTCTTTGATCAGATCAAGCACCTGCTGGGTTCCAAGAATGAACGGAGATTTACTCCCGTGGGCGGGATAGGCGGGGTGTATTCGATGAAAAGTCTGAAACTTGGGTAACTGCATGATATTTTTATGAAAAATGGCATTTACAACGTCTGCCTGAACGGTCTGTCCGCTTCCTGCGATACCATTCTGGTCCTTTCCGGCTTCCACCCTGAACTGTGGCGGCACCGACTATCTCTGCCAGTGAGACGGCAAAGGACATCGACTAACAAGACAATGGCCATGAGGAGAAAATAGATTGAAGAAGAAAATAGGTTCATCCGGTTAATGCGTACTTTTGACAAATAGGTGGACATGATGAAATCCCGAAGATCACACGAATGAACAACGGGAGGATCAATCACCATGTCCACAAGTTTCCTTTATCACGCATTTGGCC
>Ga0265294_10003181_pt1 | contig 21158 bp, 19 predicted proteins | sample MunlanPumphouse3_FD_192504 | JGI IMG/M metagenome (GOLD analysis project Ga0265294, IMG submission 192504) | Groundwater microbial communities from a municipal landfill in Southern Ontario, Canada - Pumphouse #3 | ecosystem: Environmental > Aquatic > Deep subsurface > Groundwater | place...
ATGGGATGGTGTACAAATAAGACATATTATGGAAAAAACAGGAATAATTATCCAGAAGAATCTCCCCAGATCGACATACACCGTTTGTGTAGATCTGCGAAAATAAGAGAGATTCTCTTATTTTTTTTATTTGACATGACTATTTAAAAGCCTATAATCAATATTAGAAGTGATCGGAACGTCTACCAAACGTTCTGGAATTTATTCCACCGCAAGGCCAAGCTTCGCGACAATTTGAAAGAAGTCGAAATGCTGGATTCCCGTCGGAATTTATGCCCAGAATGGGTACGGGAATGACAGATGGTTTCGGAATTTGGGTGGAACCGCCTGACGAAGGATTTATCCTCAAAGGGTCCCAAAGCGCAAGTATTTCTTGGGCTTTTTTTGTTATTTGAAAAACAGTGGTTATAAATGGAGTAGCAGGTTTTAACCTGCGCGGTTATCCCAAGTCGATAAATGCGCTATATATCTGATTATCCCCGTATTAGACAGCAGCGCAGACTAAAGTCTGCTACTCCATATGATAATATAAAGTTTTAATGAGCTAACCAAAAACCTATGAACGAACAAGAAAAATTGGAAATCAAAAGACATTCCCTCGCCCACATTCTGGCGACTGCTGTCTTGGAAATGTTTCCGGAAGCGAAATTCGGTGTCGGTCCCGCCATCGAAAACGGATTTTATTATGACTTCGACCTGCCACGGACTCTGATTCCTGAAGATTTACCGCTTCTCGAAAAGAAGATGAAAGAAATCATCAAACAAAATCTGCCTTTCGAAAAAGAAGTTATCAAGCGAGAAAAAGCACTGGAACTTTTTGAAAAAGCCGGACAACCCTACAAAGTTGAAATCTTGAGCCAAGAAGCCAACGAGGAAGAAGTTACGGTCTATCGCACCGGAAGTTTTGTCGATCTTTGCCGTGGTCCGCATTTGGACTCCACTGGAGAAATCGACTTCACTTCTTTCAAGCTAACCAAAATCGCCGGGGCTTATTGGCGAGGAGATGAAAAAAACAAGATGCTGCAACGAGTGTATGCCGTAGCCTTTGAAAACAAAGCGCAGCTGAAAGAATATGAAGCGAAGATGATAGAGGCAGAAAAGAGAGACCATCGCAAACTCGGCAAAGAACTGGAACTATTCTTAATTGATCCGAATGTTGGGCAGGGGTTGGTAATGTGGCAACCCAAGGGTGCTATGCTTTGGAGAATTATTGAAGATTATTGGTATCGAGAGCACCTCAAGAATGGATACCAACTGGTCCGAACTCCGCATATCGGCAGCAGAAAACTTTGGGAAACTTCCGGACACTGGAATTTCTATAACGAAAGTATGTACCCCCCGCTGGAAGTCGGACTGAGTCTTGAGGCGAGCCAAAAAGGAGAAAAAGCGAAAGAAAAAGAAGAATATCTTCTCAAACCGATGAATTGTCCTTTCCACGTCTCCATCTACAACACTAGGCAGCGAAGTTACCGCGAATTGCCGCTCAGGTGGGCGGAATGCGGGACCGTCTACCGCTATGAAAAGTCAGGCGAATTGTCAGGGCTCACTCGTGTCCGTGGATTCACTCAAGACGATGCCCATATCATTTGCACCAAAGACCAAGTTGAAGAGGAACTCAAAAAAGTCATCAAATTCATAAGACATATATTCAAGTCGTTCGGATTTGAGGATTATCAAGTATATCTGTCCCTCCGAGACCCGAAAGATAAGAAGCATTATGCCGGAAGCGACGAAGGATGGGAATTCGCCCAAGGAGTTTTGGAAAAAGTGGCGAAAGAAGAAGGGCTAAACTATATCGCCGAAGAAGGAGAAGCTGCTTTCTACGGACCCAAGCTCGACTACAAAGTCAAAGATTGTATGGGCAGAGAATGGCAATGCTCCACGCTGCAGTTTGACTTCAATCTGCCGGAAAGATTCGATATGACCTATATCAACGAAAAAGGCGAAAAAGAAAGACCGTATATGTTGCACCGCGCACTCTTCGGATCATTCGAAAGGTTTATGGGCGTGCTCATAGAAAATTATGCCGGAGCTTTCCCCGTCTGGTTCGCTCCCGTCCAAGTCAAACTCTTGCCGGTTTCCTCGGAAAAGCATCTCGAATATACGCAGAAAATTTTTGATATGCTTGCCGACGAAGACATCCGCGTGGAAATCGACGACAGCAACGAAAGCATAGGCAAGAAAATCCGCGAGGCGGAAAAAGAAAAAATTCCGTATATGCTGGTTTTGGGAGACAAGGAAATCGAAGACGGCGCAGTTGCCGTCCGCTCCAAAGGCTCGCGCGACATTGTAGCGATGAAAGCAGAAGAGTTCTTGCAGAAAATCAAGGAAGAAATTAAGGAGAAGAAATAAGGATTTTTACCTTATATAAAGCGAAAAGAAGGCCATCAAAAGGCCTTCTTTTTTATGGGTTGACATCATAAAATAAGGTGGTATTGTAAGGGTGTAAAAAAATATGAATAAATTGAAATCAAGAGGTGATAAAAGAATGAGGCCAGCCTACGATTCCTTAACCTTTGGCAAAGAAACTGGATTAGAAGATGAAGTCGCCAAAGAAAATGAATCAGAAAAAGGGATAGAACAAAAAGCTCACACCAAAGTTCTAAGAAACAAATAAAAAGACTATTCGGAAAAGGGGGCAACATGCCAGACAAAGAAGAAACTACAATGATTGATCCATGCGAAAAAGAGCTAAGAGAATGGGAAGATTTTTTCGGACTCAAAAGCCCAAGCAGCAAAGATATAATAAGAAGCATAATAGGCACAAAAGAAGAAGAATAAAAAAAACTAACAACTTTAATTTTTTTATTTTGGTTGTTTTTTTATTTGTCATTCCGGGCTTGACCCGGAATCTGCGTTCTATCACTTCCATGCCCTATACCTCGTATACAATGCGCTGTTATACGTTGTATTTGTATTTAATAAAATATGGAATTTATACAAAGTAGATTCCGGGTCAAGCCCGGAATGACACAACCTGTCTTTTCTGCTTTTGCCGTGTTTCATTTTATTCTTCAGTCTATCATTTTTAAATTACAAGGGATACAGGACCCTCTCCAGCGAGACAACCCCAAACCTATGCAGATAAAATATTCAATTTCATCAAGAAAATAAGGCAAAGAGATTACCGCATTGGAAAGGGCACAAGATATTGTGCCCCTACGAGCTGCAAAGACAGTAAGATTAACAACATCCTCAAGCCCTTGCTCAAACCTCCTTTTTTTGTTACTGTTCTAGGGTAATATCAAGCAAGATTATGAAATATTTTATCCAAATCTACGGTTGCCAGATGAACTATTCCGACGCGGAGCGAGTTGCGGCGATACTGGAAAAGTCCGGCTCTGAAAAAACCTCCAAAGAGAGCGAGGCGGATTTGGTCGTGTTTGTTGCCTGCGCCGTGCGAGAATCGGCAGTTGCCCGACTCTACGGAAACGGGAAAAAATTCAAACGCTATCGGCTGGACAATCCGAACTTCAAGGCAATTCTGACAGGGTGCGTAGTCAAGAAAGATCAAGAGAAATTGGGAAAGATTTTCGATGTCATTATTGACATCAAGCATATAAACGAACTACCAGCGAAGTTGGGACTGGAAGCGAAAGAGACAGAAAAAGAGTTTGACTATTTCCAAATCAAACCGGAACACGAGAGCCCTTTCACTGCCTATGTACCGATAATGACAGGATGCAACAACTTCTGTTCCTATTGCATCGTCCCCTATACGCGCGGACGGGAATACTCGAGACCTACACAAGAGGTTCTCAATGAAATCACCGAGCTTGTCCGACAAGGCTACAAGGAAATTATTTTATTGGGACAGAATGTGAATTCTTATCGCCCCGACGAGGCCACCGACTTCCCTGCTCTGCTGGAAAGAATAAACGGAATCGAAGGTGACTTCTGGATCAGGTTCCTAACCAGCCACCCCAAAGATATGAGCGAGAAACTTATAAAGACCGTAAGCGAATCACCGAAAGGCACGAACCATATCCATCTCGCCCTCCAGTCTGGGAACAATGACATCCTGAAAAAGATGAACCGCAAATACACCAAAGAGCATTTTCTCATGCTTGCAGAAACAATCAGAGAAAATATACCGGATGTGATGCTCACTACCGATATCATCGTCGGCTTCCCCGGAGAGACGGAGGAGCAATTCCAAGAAACGGCCGAATTGATGCGCATGGCGAAATTCGATATTGCCTATATCAACAAATATTCCCCGCGCGCCGGCACCGCCTCCTTCGAGATGCTCGATGATGTCAGCTGGGAAGAAAAGAAAAGGCGTGAAGACACGCTCAACGCCGTTCTCAGAGAAACGGCACTTGAAAATAATCAAAGGTATATCGGACGCACTGTCGAAGTATTGATCGAGAGAGAAGATAAGAAAAATTATTTCGGCAAGACCAAAAGTTTCAAGGATATAAAAATCAAAAAGAACGAAACGGACAAAAGCACAGTCGGTGCGTTTGCCAAAGTAAAAGTTACCAAAGTCACGCCATGGGCATTGGAGGGGGTAATAATGGATGATGACTAAATATTATTTTATACTATCCGCTACACTATTTGTCATTCCGGTTGAAGAGGATATTGAAGAATAATAACTAAAAAATATTTGTCATTAAGCTATTTGTCATTCCGAAATGAGCTACTGCGATTGAGGAATCTGGGAATAATACTATGCAATAATAATTATATTTTATACGATAGCCATAGCAGAGTCTTATGCATTTCCCAGATTCCTCAGCCGAGTACAGCCCTCGGAATGACAAATGATTGCTGCGATTCTCAAGGCGTTGCATGACGTGTTTTTCATATAGCACTGAGATTGCCGCATCGGAGTACCTCCTCGCAATGACAGATAAAAAATATGAATATGAAAAGCCTCAAACCTCTCATCGTAATCCTCGGTCCCACCGCTTCCGGCAAAACCGGACTGGCTTTGGCATTGGCGAAAGAGTTCGGAGGCGAGCTCTTGAGCGCCGACTCCAGACAGATTTATAAAGAGATGGACATCGCCACCAACAAACTCGATAGCGCCACTACAACGGAGAAAACCGCAATTGGTAAAAAGTTATATTTCATTGACGGCACACCGATTCATCTGCTCGACCTGATAGATCCCGATGAAAGTTTTTCTTTGGCGGATTATAAAAAAGTCGCACTTAAAAAGATTGAAGAAATATACAGCAAGGGCAAACTTCCGATCCTAGTCGGTGGCACCGGACTCTATCTGAGCGCCATCGTGGACAATCTCAATATTCCTAAAGCTCCGGCGGACGAAAAACTACGAGCGAAGCTGGAAGAAAAAGACGCGGAAGAACTTTTTGACGCACTGGCAAAGATAGACCCCACATCCGCAGAAACTATCGGGCCTCAGAATAAGAGAAAGTTAATCCGCGCGCTAGAAGTCTATAAAATCACAGGACAACCATTTTCCTCGCAACAAAAGAAAGGCAAACCGCTTTTTAATACTCTTCAGATCGGAATTAGGATTGAAAGGCAAGAACTCCATAATAGGATAGACAAAAGAGTGGACCGAATGATAAAAGGCGGGCTCGTCCAAGAGACGCAGTTTCTCCGCAAAAAATATGCCATCGAACTGCCGGCAATGAGCGGCATCGGTTACAAAGAAATCGGCGCATATCTTGATGGAGAGATGAGCCTGGAAGAGGCCACGCAGCAGATCAAATTCCACACCCACCAATACGCCCGTAGACAGATTACATGGTTCAATAGGGATAAAAGTATCAATTGGGCAGAAGATAGTGCAGAGGCAGAGAAATTAGTTGAAAATTTTATAAAATAAAAAAACAGCACTCAGCTGTTTTTTATGTGTCATTCCGGGCCCCGACCCGGAATCTACTTTATTACTGCCTCGCACTTTTATTCATCTAGTTAAAACCACCATTACGCTCCGAAAATACCGCTAGAGCCTTCTATTTATTTCAGGACATAAGGTGTAGATGGCATATAACGAAGATTCCGGCTCGGAGGCCGGAATGACAACTAGATTAAACTACCACCGACCTTGTCGGTGGAATTCTGGGTTAACGGACTTCGTCCTTCCCGTCATTCCATTTACCGAGGTATTCTTGTCTCTCTTCCTGTTTATTTTTTTCGATGTACTGTCTGATTATCTCATCGCTTATACCTACAGTAGATACGAAATATCCTCTTGCCCACAGGTGTCTACCCCAGTATTGCTTGCTTAATTTGGGGAATGTTTTAAGAAGTTCTTCCGAGCTTTTCCCTTTGATCCATTTCATTGTGTCAGAGATTGAATATTTTGGCGGGATTTGCAGATACAAATGGATGTGATCTTCTCCCACTGAGCCGCTGATTATTTCTATGCCTTTCCAATCGCAAACGTGCTTGATGCTCCATTTCAGTTTTAGCTTAATATCCTCGTCAATTACTTTAAAGCGGTATTTTGTGACCCAGACTATGTGTAGCGGCAATCAAAGGTTACATGGGATAGCTTATGGTAATTACTCAGTTTATCGTTTGACATATTATTGAGGTAAAATTGTTAGTTTATACCTCATATACTATTCCAAACTGACTTCGTCCGCAATCGGAAACCGTGGACGACCGACTTCGTCGGTGGTTTTCTTAAAGCAATAATAACAAAATTACAACAATGATCATTAGAATCAAGAGTATCGGACTTCCCTTAGCTTTTCCGTCTTCGCCAAGATAATTAAAGATTGACTCTCCAAACTTATTTTCAAAATTCACTTGTACTTTTTTCAGTTTGTCTTCAATAATCTTATCACCTATCTCAATCATCTTCTTGTAAAATTCTGCACCTGTATCGGGAGGCAAGGCTCCCGTTTCGAGCTGTTCAACCATTCTGTCTTTTGTCTTTTCCCAATCTCTGACATACACCGAGTAAGTCTTAGCGTATTGAAAAGAAACATTGCAATTTCTATCCAAATCAATAATTTGAAGATCTTCCATTTCTCTTGCCTGCCTCTCATAATTTTTTAAGCACTCCAATTCTGCGTCAGAAAGAGTTTGCATTTCCATATATAAATCTTAGTTAACGATACAGCACAGAAACTCAAAATCTACAATAATCTATCCCAATTTCTTCTTCAATAGCTCTTCCGCCATATTCGGATTTGCCTGCCCTTTGCTTTCTTTCATCACTTGTCCGATTAAAAATTTCAAGGCATTCTCTTTTCCGCCTTTATAATCATCTACAGACTTCTGATTGCTAGCGATGACCGTATCCACTATCTTTTCGATCTCGCTCTCGTCGGTCATCTGTGTCAGTCCTTTGGCATCTAAGATATTCGAGGGGTCTCCACCTGTCTCGAACATCTCCTTGAGCAGTGCCTGCGCGCCGGAGCTAGAGACTCTGCCTTCGTAGATGAGCGTAATAAATTCCGCAAAATTTTCTCTGGATATTTTACAATCGCAAACCGCCGTACCGCTGGCATACATAAGTTTTTGCAGTTCGGTCAAAACATAGTTTGCTGTCAGTTTTGTCAGCTTTTCGATAGCACCGTTATCGATATCTTTTGCTTCCACCCACGCTTCCAATTCGGAAATCGTTTCTTCAAAGGCGTCGGCAAGATCATAATCTTCAGAAAATATCTTGGCGTTCTCCTCCGAGAGTCCACACTGGTTCATCAGACGATATTTCTTCTGTAAAGGAAGCTCGGGCAGAGTCGCCCGTATAGCCTCGACATCGAACACACCCGCTTCTTTCGTAAGATCCATCGGTGGCAAATCTGGCTCAGGGAAATAACGATAATCATTCGCTTCCTCTTTCAGCCGCTGCGAAAAAGTGATTTGCTTGTCCGCGTTCCAACCACGCGTTTCCTGCACAACTTTTCCGCCTTCGTTCAAAACCTCCGCCTGCCGTTTCATTTCATATTCGATAGCCCGCTCCACCGCCCGGAAAGAGTTGAGGTTTTTTACTTCCACCTTCGTACCGAATTCTTCACGTCCCACTGGGCGCAAACTGATATTCGCCTCGCATCTCATATGCCCCTTTTCCATATCTCCGTCCGACACGCCTATGGCGCGGATGATCTGCTGGAGTTGTTTGCAAAAATCTTTGGCATCAGTAGAAGATCTCAAATCCGCTTCCGTCACCAACTCCGCTAGTGGCACGCTTGATCGATTCAAGTCCACCAAAGAATATCCCGCTCCGTTCGGATGAACCAGCTTTCCCGTATCTTCCTCCATATGGATGCGATTGACACGAATTTTCTTACCATTCACTTCCAAAAAACCGTTCTTGCAAAGCGGCAAATCATATTGTGTCACCTGATAGCCCTTTGGCAGATCCGGATAGAAATAGTTCTTACGATCGAATTTGGAAAAAGTGGCAATCTCACAATTGACCGCCAGCCCCGCCTTGATGACGCTCTCGATAGCTTTCTTATTAATAGTCGGCAACGTCCCCGGGTGCCCCGCACAAATCGGACAGACATTCTTATTAGGAATAACTTCTTCCGGGTTATTGGCGCAACTACAAAACATTTTTGACGCCGTCTTAATCTCGAAATGAATTTCCATCCCGATCACTACTTCGTATTCCATATAGTTAATCCTATCTGATTAAAATTTTCCAATTTTGTTTATAGTATTCAAACTTCTCATTAAATTCTTCTTTGGAAGTTATTTTTGCTATACCGAATTTACTGATTTCTTCTGCTAACAACGAGTGCGCTTTATCTTCATTCCCCTCTTCCACCATTTTTTCCAACTCTAATATCTTGCCGTAACCTTTTGTATCATCCAACAAAACTTTCATATCCGCATTTTTATATTCCAGACGATTTCTCTGCCATTCTATTTCAATTTCATATCCGAGACCCTGAAAAAGCTCCGCCATATTACCAAAATCGTCTTTATCTATTCTTACCTCAAACTCCTTGCGAAAATCATCGTGAATTTTTCCTTCCTTGAGAATCACGAACGCTTCCGTTTCATTCTTACGCATACGCAAATCTTTTTCTCCCGAAAAATAGACAGTAGTTTCTTTCAACTCCTTTACGAATTCGTAGTCCCTGTCCAAAATGTTTTTTATATTTTCAAACTGCCCTTCATCTACAAAGCTTCGCACTTCGACTTCAATATTCTTACTCATAAATGACTATTATTATTCTACAAACATTTTAGCATTTTTTGTTTCGAATGTCATCACTAACATAACGGTAATTAGAATAACAGCAAAGATGACTACAAGACCTTCCTCAATTTAATATGCGCATCTCTGAGCTGCGTCTCATCAACTTCTGCCGGACTATCCATCATCAGGTCTTTACCTTTCCCATCTTTCGGAAAAGCATAAATATCACGGATAGAATCTTCATCGTTAAGCACCATAAAGAATCTGTCCACTCCGATAGCGCAGCCTCCGTGTGGCGGCGCGCCATATTGGAAAGCCTTAATCATCCCGCCGAATCGCGCTTCCACCGTTTCCTTGCCATATCCGGCAATCTCGAAAGCCTTATACATCGTCTCCGGCTCGTGGTTCCGGATGGCCCCGCTCGTCACTTCGAAACCATTGCAGACCACGTCATATTGATAACCGAAAATCTCTGAAGGCTTCTTATTCTCAAGAGCCTCCAGTCCGCCTTGCGGCATCGAGAAAGGATTATGCTCGAAATCAATCCTGCCTTTTTCAATCTCTGATTCGGAAAACATCGGAAAATCAACAATCCAACAAAAGGCTGCCTTGGTATTATCTTTGAGCCCCAGTCGCAGTCCGCATTCATTTCGAACCACTCCCAGTGCATCACAAACGATTCTCCATTCATCAGCTCCGAAGAAAATTATATCTCCAACTTTGGCACCCACTGTCTCAACGATTTTTTTAGCAAGCTCATCTCCCAAAAATTTCACAATCGGCGACTGCAATTCTCCCTCTTCTTTCAGCACGATATATGCCAAACCTTTTGCACCTTTCCCCTTGGCAATTTCCGTCAGCTCGTCGATTTCCTTGCGTGAAAACTTCGCTCCGCCCTCGACTTTAAGAGCGTGAACCACTCCACCCTTTGTCGCCATATCAGCAAACACTCCGAAGCCGCAGCCAGAAACCATTTCCGTAATCGGTTCTATTTCCATATCAAAACGAAGATCTGGCTTATCCGATCCATATCTTTCTAGGGCGTCTTTCCAAGAGATTCTTTTGAATCTTCCGTTCTCGTCCAGACCGACCACTTTCTTATCACTGAATTTTTCTACCAACTCCAAAAAGAGCGGCTCCATCACATCAAAAACATCTTCCTGCTCCACAAAACTCATCTCCATATCCAACTGATAGAACTCTCCGTATGCTCGATCCATTCTCGGATCCTCATCACGGAAACACGGCGCAAGCTGAAAATATTTATCGACTCCGCCCACCATCAACATCTGCTTGAATTGCTGCGGTGCCTGTGGCAGAGCATAGAACTTCCCAGGATAAAGTCGAGAAGGAATCAGAAAATCCCGCGCTCCTTCCGGTGAAGAATTGGCAAGAATCGGAGTCTGGATTTCCACAAAATCTTTTTCCTGAAAATATTTACGCATAGTCTGAAAATATAAATCCTTAGCGCGCAACATCTCCTGCATCTTCTTGCGACGCAAATCAACAAATCGATATTCCAAACGAAGTTCTTCTTTCACGTCTTTCGCCTTATCAACGCCTTCGATTTCCGCAACCTCAAACGGTGGCACCTTGGATCTAGAAAGAATTTCAATTTTTTCCGCTTCAATCTCGATTTCTCCAGTTTCAAGCTTTTCATTTTTCATATCCGCCGGACGCAGCGCAACTTTTCCCTCAACGCGCACCACAAACTCACTACGAATTTCATCCGCCATCTTCCAAGCCTCTTCTGAAATCTTCGGATCAAAAGTCACCTGCGTTAATCCGAACCTATCGCGAAGGTCGATAAAAATCACGCCTCCATGATCGCGCCTGGTATTCACCCATCCGGAAAGAACAACGCTTTTATCCTCATCTTCCTTACGAAGCTCGGCACAATGATGAGTCCTGTATTTTTGCATAAATTTCTATTATTTCTTAGATTTCCAATATATAAAAACTCCACTTTTATTTAATAAGTATCCTACAAAAGACCTATTAAATAAAAATAGAGTTTAGAATTGATTGTTATTGATATCGATAAATTTCACGAGAGATAGATGAATTGATTACTTTCCCATAATAACGCTAGAATGGGGAAAAGTCAACAAAAAACAGCCTTCCGGACCGAAAAATAAAGTGAGAGGGATTACACTATTTTTTTAGTGTAGGTCAGATAAGTGTAATCCCCTTTTTGTATCGCTGGACTGTTTTTTATTTTTTTGCACAAGGAAGAAAAACACCGAGGTAATGAAGATGTTTTTCTCCAGCAACACAGCTACAATTTAGCACTCCTATAATCTTTGTCAAGAGGGTCTCCCTGCCCCAACTGCAATTCCCACAACTTATTCTCGTCTTAGATTTATTTGAATTATCGAATAAAGCATTTTGTAATTCAAAGTAAATTTGCTATACTTTAATTTCCTCACAAACTGTCATCCCGAAATTTGCAAAGCAAATGTCCAGAATACCGTCTCTAAACCACTAGCGCATAACTACACAACTAAAATATAATATTAGTCTCGCATAGCCCCGGGATTCTGAATATTTCGTAGTAACGAAATTCCGGAATGACAAAGAAATAAAGAGGGTTATATATTCAGTACCCCCTTACATCCTATCAGGCACGTCAATCCCCAAAAGAGTAAGTCCGTTCTTAAGAACGATTGCCACCGCTTCAGAAAGCGCCAGTCGAGCTTTCATCAAGTCCTTATCCGTCTTAAGGATGGGGTAGGAATTGTAGAAGGTATTGTAATCAGAGGCCAAATTATAGATATAAAGCGCTACAAGATGCGGACTGTTTTCTCTGGCCGCACTTTCCACCGCCTCCGGGTATTTGACGAGATAACGCAAGATATCCTTCTCCGCCCCTTCCCGTAGAAGTTCCAGATGCGGCTTTTGGAAAGTCAGTATCGCTTCCAGTCTATTTTCGTTTTTATATTTTTCATGCAGAGAATTGATGCGCGCGCAAGTATATTGCAGATAAGGCGCACTGTTGCCGTCGAAAGAAAGCATCTTATCCCAATTGAAAACGATATCTGTAAGCCGGTTCTGCGAGAGATCATTGTATTTGATTGCCCCAATCCCCACCGTCCAAGCAATCTTTTTCTTCTCTTTCTGGCTAAGCCCCGGATTTTTTTCATCAATCACCTGCTTTGCCATATCTACCGCTTTAGCAATAAGGTCTTCCAACTTCACCGTGTCCCCTTTTCGCGTGGAAAATTTCTTGCCCGCTTCACCCAGCACCATTCCGAATTTGACGTGCTTTAGCTCCGTATCGGGACAATAGCCCAAGAGCTCCAGCGACTTGAACATCTGCTCTAAATACAGTGCTTGCTCGTTGGAAACGATATAGAGAATCTTATCGGCGTTCCATTTCTCCTTACGATATTTCGCCGTCGCCAAGTCGGTCGTGGCGTAGAGATAAGCGCCATCGGTCTTCTGCACGAGAAACGGTGGCAATCCGAAATTATCCAAATCGATAATCATCGCACCCTCGCTCTTTTTTGCATAACCCTTGTCCGTGGCTTCCCTTACGATGCCGGACAACATTTCGTCGTAGAAACTTTCGCCCAGAGTATAATCGATTTTTACATTCAAAATCTTATAAATCTTGTTTGCATCCTTCAGACTTTCCCGCACCAAAAATTTCCAAATCTTAATATTCTCATCGTCTTTGTTTTGTAGTTTCTTAGTCTCCGTGCGCGCCAATTCATCCAATTCTTTATTAGCTTCTGCTTCTTTATGAAAACGTACATAAAGTTTGGTCATCTCCTCGACCGGATTTTTGGCAACTATTTTCTTATCCCCCCAATATTTGTAAGCATAAATCATCTTACCGAATTGCGTCCCCCAATCACCGATATGGTTATCCCCAATCACCTTATACCCCAAGCTGCCATAAATATTATAAAGTGCCTGCCCGATGATAGTCGAGCGGAGATGTCCCACATGCATCGGTTTGGCGATATTGATAGAAGAATAATCTACAACTACTGTCTTACCCTCTCCCTGTTTGCTCCGACCGAACTTTTCTTTCTTGTCCAATATTTTCTGCGCATTCTCACGCAATTTCTCGTCGCTGATATAAAAATTTATAAAGCCCGGACCGGCCGCTTCCACTTTCCTGAAATACCCCCCGCTCTGCGGATCCTTCAAAATATCCGAAACGATTTCATCGGCAACTTCGCGCGGATTCTTTTCCAGCCTCTTGGCAAGCACCATCGCCACATTCGAGGAATAATCCCCGTTATCCTTCTGCTTCGGATTCTCCACCTCAAAAACAGCATCTTCCAAACTGCCAAATTTCGCCGCTACTACCGCCCGAATTATCCTCTCGATTTCTTGTTTTATCATTAATTTATTTTAATTCTTATGTTCTAAGCCTACCATAAAACCAGGTTTTGCTCAATAAAAAAGGAGCTAGATTCAGTTAGCCCCTAAACAGTGCTATGTATTATCAACGGCTTCACATAAAGCAAAACCAAATAATGAGATAGCAGATATTGCCAATACATCAATGCGCCCCCAGAAAAGTAAATTTATTAATAATGCCGATATTACGGCAATTACCATGTTTCTTTTTTGATTTGTATTCAAACACAAAGCACGACCTCCAAATATTTTTATACGTATTTTTTTCACTCTAATCTAAAACAAAAAACTGTCAATAATAAAATAATAAAACAAAAAAGCATTTCCTTCTCAGAAAATCATCTTTTTAAAATCCATGCTAAAATAGACAAAACTCAAAGAATCTTAGCCAGACAGAAAACCAGCTAACTTATATAAAGTTAGCCAAAACAAAATTACTGAAAGTTTTTCTTTCGTTATTATTATTGCTAACATTTTTAATGTTAACAATGATTTTTCTGTTTTTCCTTAATACTGGCTTCATTCTTTTCGTTTAACACCTCTCTTGATTACGACTCACCGGAAGTGGCCTCTCAATAACCCTCCATCTATTTCCTTTAGTGATAGGAGTTCTTTTCGGTGCCACTGCTTCAGCTTTTTTCCTAAGATCTCTTTCTCTTTCTTCGGGACTAAGCTGACTAAGCCTATAAGCTTCATCCATTTCTTGATCCTCTCTCTTGCTTCTCTGCCTCCCATTTTCCACTGGAAGAGAGCCTAGCTCTGGTATTCGTATCATACGAATAAATATTAATACCAAAAAATTATCTTGTCAAACGCAACAAAAAACCGCTGACCTAAATCCGCGGTTTTGTCTGTGGGACGTACAGGGCTCGAACCTGTGACCATCAGCTTAAAAGGCTGCTGCTCTACCAACTGAGCTAACGTCCCAAAAGGTTTGACTGCACTTTAAATATTGGCAGTCAAAACACTTACTCTTTATATCACGGCACAAATAAATTGGCAAGACCTTTTAACGAAAAATCACTCCTTCCCTTTGCCAAAACCTTCAAAAGCTCTCAGAATCTCGAGTGGAACCGCAAAGATTACCGTATTGGACTGATCCGAACTAAGATCATTAATAGACTGCAAAGTTCGAAGATGAAGAGCCCCGGGAGCGCTGGCAAGCATAGTAGCCGCTTTTGACATATTTTCTGCCGCAATAACTTCTCCTTCCGCTTTGATGATAACCGCTCGCTTTTCCCTTTCCGCTTCCGCCTGCTTGGCGATGGTCCTTTTCATATCCTCGGGAAGCTCAATGTGTTTTAAATCGACTGACACAATTTTAATTCCCCACGGATCGGTCGCCTTGTCGACGATTTCTTGGATGCGGTCAGAAATAACATCTCTCTTTGAAAGGAGTTCATCCAAGGTCACCTCTCCGACAACATCACGCATCGTTGTTTGCGCCAATTGAGAGACTGCGTAATTGAAATTTTCCACCTTTAAGATAGCGATGTCTGCCGCCTGAACTTTGTAATACAAAACAGCATTAACATTCACAGAAACGTTATCCTTAGTAATCGCATCCTGATCAGGCACATCAACCGCTTTGACCCGGATGTCCACTTTCTGATAAGACTGGAGAATCGGAATTATCAATCGCCACCCCGGTTCCATAATGCCGCTGTATTTGCCCAGACTGAATCGCACCCCGCGTTCATACTCGTTTATCTGTTTGATACTCACCAGCAAGAGAACAACGAGCCAGGGAGAGAAGACAACAATGAATTCCACGATACTCATATTTTTAATTTAAAGATTAGCAGTCGAAACATAGTTCCGACAAAAAACGAAGCGATCATTCTTTCTTTTTGAGTTTACTGTAATCCAGGCGAGCACTACCAGCCATAATCGGGTCGTAACCCGCTTTCACTTCTGCCCCATCCTTATATCCATCACCGTCCGTATCGGGATTATTTACATCACTGCCGTAAACTTTCTCCTGTTCATCGGTAAGTCCGTCAGCATCCGTATCCACTGTAGATGAAGAATCTGCAGAGACTGCTGTATCCGCACCAACCCCCTGTAATTTATTCGCGATTTCCGCAAAGTCTTTGGCTCCTTCCGGTTCGCGCACCTTAGCGGAGTCAAATCCGGATAAAGTATAATCAATATCGAATTTCACACCGCCATCTTCCGTACCACCCTCTTTGGTATATGACCCGCCATAAACCTCTTCCAGCTTGTCATAGAACCCTTGGATAGCATCGCCGTCAAAAGATCCTTTGATCCGGAAACGATGAATAAGATTATCATTCTTCCCCACCCAGATTTCTATACCGACGTTTTGCATCACATAATCCATCATCTTTTTAAATTTGTCAGCTTCCTGAGCATTATTCTGCAGTTCTTGCAAAATTTTCATCGTCTCGTCGCTTGTTTTATCATTTGCATTGTTTGCCGCAAGAACCGACACGAATTCGATACCCCCCTGCGTATTCAATCCGACTCGGTAATGAATCGTTTCTATTTCGCCTATCGGTTCATCACCCATATTTTGCGGAGATGTCAGCAAATTGTGATTGAAAGCTTCATCGAATTTCCCCACGCTTTCCACATCAAGGATATTCAGGTTGTTCGGCAAAAAAGCATAATCCTGCACTTCCGTGTATAGGCTTTTATAGTCCGCGTCAGAAACAGAATACCAGTTATCAATGAAGCCTTTCAGATTATTCTCCAATATTGCAGCCTTGGAAGCCCTATCGGTACCGGCAATTAAAATATTGTCCAACTTGAGATATTTATTACCGCCGATGGTCACCGATTCCAAGCCGATACTCGTTTCCTTCTGATTATCCCCCGCATTCCTCACGGTGTCATACACAAGAGAAGAATAAACCGACGCATCTCCCCCCGCACCTTTTTCTACCACCCCCTTATAAATAATTTGGTAGTCCATACTGTAATCGTTCCCACCAGACTTGAGCGTCCGCCCGAAGCTCATAGTGCCGTCGTAAGAATATGATTGCACTTTTTGCATCGCCTGCATAGTGGCATTGATTATCGGACTCGTAACCTCTACGGAAGGGGCGGGATCCTCTTTTTTATTCAAGAAATAAAAAGCTCCGACGGCAACTATAATCACTAAGGCTATAAAGGCAACGTTTTTCTTATCGGTCAGCAAAGCCTTCAAATCGACCCCTCTCTTTCTCTCAACGAGAAAGTCATTCTCCGATTTCTCTTCCTCCTCATCCGGCGAAAAAGAAGGGGGACGCCCGTTTACACCCTGCCCGGCAAAATCTTCATATTTATCGGCCGCCATGTCTGTCTGCTTTTCCATATCCGACAGATCTTTCGACCGCCCTACGATTCCTTCGCCTGAGTCGGCCAAAATGTTTTTTTCTTCGTTTTCCATAGTGATTATATTAGTTATTTTTCTTTATTGAGCTGACTCTGACAGAGAATCATAAAGTTTTTCGTAATCCAGCTTAGTTTCACCGGCTACGATTGGATCAAAACCTTTGTCAATTTCCGCCCCGTCATTGTATCCATCGCCATCTGTATCAGGTCTATTCGCATCACTTCCAAAAATCTCTTCTTGCTTATCGCTCAACCCGTCTCCGTCCGTATCAGGATTCTTAGCTGAAATACCGCTCATTGCCTGTACCTGGAAGAGTTCTATTATTTTCTGCAAATCCTTAGCGTCCTCCGGTTTTTGGACTGAGGTATTATTAAAATTTGAAAAGGTATAATCAAGGGCGAAATTCAGAACCCGGTCCGTAGCTTCTCTGTCATCAGGAATATATCCTCCTTCGTTTATAGAATCATATTTGTCTCTCAAGACTTCCATAGAAAATTCATCGAAATCCCCATCTATTTTAATGCGGTAAACAAAATTGTTATCCTTGCCGATCCAAATCTCAGCATTGATCTTATCTAAAATCATATCCGCGAATTCTTTGGTTTTGTCCGCCTTATCCGAGTTCTCACGAACCTCTTTTTTAAAGGCGTTCTTTTCCTCTTCTCCTCTGATATCCACCTCCAGCAACTCTAGAATCAAATCATACCCGGCTGCTTCGTCCAATTTCATCCTGTAGTGATAAGTATCTGTCTCGCCCACTTTATCATCACCCAAATCACTGTCGAATTTCAAAAAATCATCGCTACTGATCAGTCCGCTGATTTTGAAGATGTTGTCCGGAGAAAATTTACTGTCAAACGGAGATATATTACCGGGAATACCTCCCAAAAATTCCTCCGTACCCTTTTGCGAGATAAAACACCAGTTATGCTTTACCACATTCCAAAATCTGTTTACCATCGACATTTCCTCTTCACCTACCACACCCTCGAGATGAACCTTGTCAGGCTTGAGATAGAGTGTCCCGTCAAAATAAGTCATCTCCGTCGTCAACACAGTGTTTTCCTTCAAAATATCATTAGTACCCATAGAATATCCTTTATTCCGCTCTATAACCGCCGCAGAATACAAAGCCGGAGACCTCCAATCGCTGACGTCAACCACCCCCTTGCCCATCATACTGTAGCTACGGCTCTCCTCTTTTTCATAACCATTTATTGAAGCATCTTCCTTGTCATCAAAACTGAATTCCATTTTCCCGTCAAAATCAAAACCCTTGGCGCCGTTCATCGTTTTTCTGGAAGCTTTGATGATTACGTCACGAGAATCTTCTTGGCTAGTGTTGTCAACAATCTGTGATTCCGGTTTTTGACAGGACAAATAAGCTACGCAAGCGACCGAAAGGACGACGATGTGAAAAAACACGATCAAAGCCCATCTCCCATGTATTACCATGAAAGATTTTGGTTTTTCTTCCGGTGCCAATAAGAAGTTACTCTCCACAGCCATTGCAGTATCTGGCTCAGAAGAAATCGCCGACATTGTCTCGGGTAAATTTTCGTTTGTTTCAGAGGCTTTTTCTTTTTCCTCTTCCGCACCCGACAGCTCTTCGGGCTTCACCTCGTCTTTTGTGTCGGAATCAGGAGAGAGGGTTTCCTCTTCTTCATTTTTCATGATGCTTTTTTTATTTTTCCTTGATTAACAATATCGCGAAAAATGGAGAAATCATCCAGAAAAGTTGCGCCACGTTATCAACAAAAACCGTTTTCAAAAATATGGAGAGATTTCTGGCATCCACTGCCGGCAAAAAAGATATGATAATACTGATAATAAAACCTATTTGTAAAAAACTCACTACTAACGTCTGAAACCATGCTTTCTTGGTGCTATGTCTATGGATGAATGTAAAATCCGAATGGGAAAATATCCAAGATAATACAAGAATCCCCACCAGGAATAAGGCGGTCTTGTTGGTAAAATTCTCTTCCAGATGCAACCCGGTGGCTGACTTGATCAAAGACAGTTTTTCAATCAGCGCCAAAGAAACATAGCTGCAGAGTAGGACCAGGAATGCCCGGTCCTTGCCATAACGGAATAAATAAAAGTAGATTCCGACCACAAAAGTTAAAAGTACTAAAAGGTCCCAGCTCGGATTTGTCAAGCTTATGCTGCTAACAATTTTGTCGAAATCCATTTTTTATTTTTACTTTTTATTTCTTTATTATTATAGCACAAAACGTTTTTTCTACAAACCTTCCTTCTGTAATTCTTCTAGCAAACTCCTCTGTTTTCGGGAAATTTTTTCCGGCGTCTTTATCTGTACGGTAAGATACATATCACCCGCGCCACGTCCCTGCAAATGAGGGAATCCACCTCCGCCGATCTTAATGATTTTCCCAGACTGGATGCCGGAAGGTATTTTGAGCTTAATCTTACCTTTGAGTGTTGGAATTGTAGTACTATCGCCCAAAGCTGCCTGAGAAAAACTAATGTCCAGTTTATAGACAAGGTCATCGCCGCGTCTTTCAAAAAGGGGGTGTTTCTTCAGATGCGCCGTCACATAAAGATCTCCCGCTATTGATTTACCGCTGCCAGAACGAAAACCGGCCTCTCCCGCTCCGGAAATCCGGATAGTCTGGCCTTCCGCAATGCCGGCTGGAACTTTTACGTTAATGACTTTCTCTTCCTTGACTCTGCCATCGCCGCCGCATTTGGAGCATCTTTTTTCCGGTCTTTCTCCCAAACCTTTACAGTCGGGGCAGATTTCATTCTGCGCAAAAACACCGAACATCGTCCGCTTCTGTTTCTGTACATATCCCGCACCGGAGCAAGTCTTGCACTTTTCCATTTTGCTTCCCGTTTCGGCTCCGGTACCAGAGCATTTGGAACAGACAACGGATAGATATAGCTTTATTTCCTTCTCTACTCCCTCCAACGCTTCTTCCAACGTCAATTCGATATCGACTGCCACATCTTTGCCTTTTTCCTGACGAGCTTGGCTGGTCCGTCCTCCTCCGCCAAAAATATCCCCAAAAAGATCTCCCAAATCGCCTTCGAAATTAAAACCATTAGCACCGTTGCCTCCGCCAAAACCGGAAAAATCGAATCCGCCAAAACCGCCCGCACCCTGACCTGGATTCGCACCGTCGAAAGTAGAACCGAACTGGTCATATTGCCCGCGCTTCTGCTTATCGGAAAGTACTTGATACGCCTCATTGATTTCCTTGAATTTTGCCTCATCGCCGCCCTTCTTGTCGGGATGATGCTGGTGCGCCAATTTACGGTAAGCCTTCTTGATTTCATCATCGCCAGCACCTTTTTCCACGCCCAAAATTTCATAATAATTCTTTGCCATTTCTTGTGATATCTAAAATATTAATATATCCAAACTATACATGATTCTAACACCTTCCGGATATATTATCAAGCCGAATCGCCCTATTGACGAATTGAAGCGATAGCTATATCTTATGCCTATGCAGACGACAGTAATAAGAGAAAAGGTAGATAAGACCATTGAAGAGACAAGGGCACTGCAAGAAAAAGCGAAACGCCTACGGGAAGTGTTCCGCAAAATCGACATAGGGGACAGAGTAAAAATCATCTGGATTCTGGATAATCCCAAATTCGAGAACCAGTTTGCCAAAGAGAAGATGAGAGGGTGGCTTGAAGGCCGGGAAAGTATCATCAAGTACGGCAAAACAACAGCGGAAATACCGACATATCCGGTAAGAAAAACAAGCAAAAAAAGTAAATGGAAGCCGGAGAAATTTTCCCTCAGAGGAGAAGTGAGAGGGAAAGTCGGAAAGAACCTTTGGAAGGTCGAAGTGTCAATCGGCGCGAAAGACTGCACGGGAATCTTCTCTGGAAAAGAGTTTGTATTCATCGAACATTCACATCAATAGGACCGAAAAAAAATACGACCCTGTTTTTTCTCGACTCACTTCCCCATTCGAAATACAAAAAATCCGTTGACAACTCCACGCAAACGCGATAACCTTTTATCGTAGCACCTTAAGTCCTTTGTGCTTACAAAATAAAAGAGGGTTAAAATGCTTGACAAAAAAATAGAAACGGGACATATCGTAATATATGGTGGGAGACTATATTACGTAAAGAGCCAATCCGGACACCCCAGAGACAAACAGTGGCTACTAAAAGACATAAAGGATCCAGCGAATGTCGTAATAGCCGGATGCAAAGAATTCGAGCTTGCTCAAATCCCAATCGGTGATATATTGATAACGGGCAAGGTCTATAAAGAACTTTCAGTTAAGCCGAAAGAGATTCATGGCCCACGGCTCACATGCTTGAATTAAAGAACCACAAAGGTTCCTTTTTTTATTCGTGTTTTTA